>MDSV01158143.1_pt1 | contig 11975 bp, 15 predicted proteins | sample 810851 | NCBI WGS metagenome assembly MDSV01 (sample SAMN05326640, study PRJNA326480) | marine metagenome | isolation source: seawater | place: Atlantic Ocean: North East | collected 2012 | reverse complement strand
TGGTTTCCAAAACCAATTAAAGATATGGCTGACTTTAGAAAATATAAATTCAGAACGCCTCCAGGAATTCCAGGTCAAACTTATAAAGATATTGGAGTAGCTTCAGTTGCTATGGGAGGTGGAGATATTCTTCCAGCTCTTGAAGCAGGAACAATCGATGCTGCAGAGTGGTGTTGTCCAAAACCAGATAGTGTATTTGGTTTTCAAAAAGTTCTAAAACATTACTACTTACAAGGTTTACACCAAGTAGTAGTTAATGCTGACTTATATGTTAATGGTAAGGTATATAGAGCAATGAGCCCTAGAGAGAAAAAAGCTATGGAAGTTGCTGCTAATGCATCTTTAACAAAATCAATGAGTTACAGAATATATGAAAATGGAAAAGCTCTTAAAATGCTAACTGAAGAAGCAGGTGTAATCTTACATGATACTCCTTCAGATTATTTTCCAGCATATATGGCTGCAGCTAAGAAAAGTTTAGAGACAAATGCTGCTAAGAATGCTTTTTTTGCTAAAGTATGGCAGTCTCAAAAAGACTTTGCTGATATCGCTGTACCATTCTGGTCAGGTGCTCAAATGTCTAATGCGAAGCTAGGAATGGCTCACGCAGCAACATTAAAGTAGAAATAGTTAAAACTATTAACAATTTAAAACAAAGCGGATTTATAAATCCGCTTTGTTTATTTAATTACAAAATTTTATGGCAGAAGAACCAACTAAATTAGATATTTCTGATGAAATGATAGCTGAACGAAGAGGTGGTTCAGGAAAAATGCCTAGTGATATGCCAAGTTGGATGGCTAATTCAATCGTAAAAATAGATTTATTTAGTAAACGGGTAGGGAATATTGTTTGTTGGATAACGGTTCCACTTATATTAGCTATGACTTATGAAGTTTTAGCTAGAAAACTTTTTACTGCTCCCACAATGTGGGCATATGATATGAGCCGTTTTTTATACGGAGCTCTTTTTATGTTAGGCGCAGGATATGCTCTTTCTAAAGGAGTTCATATTAGAGCAGATTTTTTATATAGAAATTTTAAAGTTAAAACTCAAGGACTTGTAGATTTTTGGCTATATATATTATTTTATTTTCCAGGACTTTTAGTATTTTTTTATATGACTGTTGGTTTTGTACAAGAGTCTATAATGAGAGGCGAAAGAGGTATGGATACAGCTTGGATGCCTTATATGTGGCCAATAAAATTATGTTTATTAATTGGAATAGCGTTTTTACTTATTCAAGGAGTTTCAGAGTTATTTAAAAGTTATTGGGCGGCCACAAAAGGAAAATGGCCAGGAGAAAATAAATAATGTTAGCAGAATTTATAGATCCAGCTATTTTAGGATTTATTTTAATTGGGGTAATGTTATTTGCTATATTTGTTGGTTTTCCGATTTCATTTACATTAATTTTTCTAGGCTTTGTGTTTGGTTATTTAGGGTTTGGTCATTTAGTTTTTTATCTGATGACTTTACAGTTTTCTATGGTAATGACTGAACAAACTCTTGCAGCAGTTCCCTTATTTGTTTTTATGGGAATTATGATGGAGCAAGCTGGTCTAATGGAAAGATTGTTTTCAGCGTTCCAACTTATGTTAGCTAAAACTAGGGGCTCATTATATTATGCTGTTCTTTTTGTTTCAGTTATCTTTGCAGCCGCCACAGGTATTGTTGGTGCATCAGTTACTATACTTGGAATAATGGCTGCTAAATCAATGAATAAATCAGGTTATGATGTGAAATTAGCAGCAGGTACTATTACAGCTGGTGGTACTCTTGGTATTTTGATTCCACCGAGTATTATGCTTGTTGTAATGGGTCCAATTATGGAAATACCTGTTACAGATTTATTTGCTGCAGCAATTATACCAGGTATTTTATTAGCCGGACTTTATGCAGGTTATGTAACAGTCAGATGCTGGATAAATCCTAGTTTAGGTCCTATTTTACCTGTTGAATTAAGAGCAGCAAATATGAAAGAAGTTTGGATAGAATTCTTTTTTGGTTTGGTTCCACCTTCTTTATTAGTTTTTGCTGCTTTAGGAAGTATATTATTTGGTTTTGCCACTCCTACAGAAGCAGCAGGTTGTGGAGCATTAGGTTCTTTATTATTAGCTTTAGGTTATAAAAAATTAACTTTAAAAAAACTACAAGAAGCTTTAGTTAAAACCTTAGAAATTTCAGCTTTAATAATGGTTTTAGTTGCTGCATCAAATTTTTTTGGATCTGTATTTGCTAGGCTTGGAACACCAATGCTTTTAACAGATTTTTTATTAAGTCTAGAAATGAATAAATATTTAATTTTAGCAATTGTAATGGTTATGATTTTTCTTTTAGGTTGGCCTTTGGAATGGGTACCAATTGTAATGATAATAATTCCTATAATTCTACCATTAATAGAGGCATTAGGATTCAATTTAACTTGGTTTGCGATCTTAGTAGCTGTAAATCTTCAAACCGCCTGGCCATCACCTCCTGTAGCTTTATCCGCATATTTTCTCAAGGGAGTAGTTCCAGAATGGGATTTAAAAGATATTTACCTTGGAATGATGCAGTTTATGGTAATTCAAGTAATTGGATTAATTGTAATTATCATTTTTCCGAAAATTGCTTTATGGCTGCCTTCATACCTATATGGACAGTAGAATTTATTAGTTTAATATAAACAAATAATGCAAGAAGATAAAATAAAACTTACAAATTGGGAAATTGTTTCAGTAAATCCCAATGATAAAAATTGGAATTGGAAAGATCTTTTTTGTTTTTGGGGTAATAGTTTTCAAAGTTTAATTGGGTTTTCATTAATAACATCGCTGTACCTTGTGTATGAGCTGAATTTTTTTGTAGTATTACTTGGATGTTTGGTAGGTTCTTTCTTGGTATATTTTTTTGCCAATTTAATTGGAAAACCATCTCAAAAACACGGTATTCCTTTTCCTGTTTTTTTAAGGTTATCAATGGGCTTAAATGGCGCAAGATATATTGCCATGATGAGAGGCTTAGTTGGTATATTCATGTTTGGTGTACAAACATATTTTTTATCAAAATCATTTAGCTACTTAATTAGGATTGCTTTATTTTCGTTTGATGAAAATTTTCAAGATAGTGATATTTTTTTTATTTTTATATTAGATTTAAATATTATTGATTGGGTAGCTTTTATATTTAGTTTATTAATTCAATTTTTTTTATTTAGTAAAAATCATTATTTTAAAAAAATCTTAATTAATTTTTCAGCAATTTTTGTTTATTTAGGTATGCTTTTTTTTCTAATTATAATTATTTCTGAAAATTATCCCGAAGTTTCAGAGTCTTTTAGAGATTTATTAATTTTAAAGAATATTTTAACAAAAGAAACTTTTCTTGAAATAATTACTATTGCAGGCACTATTTTTGCATATTTTTCAATAGTTGTTGTAAATTTTGGAGATTTTTCTCGGTATGTTAAAAATGATAAAGAACTTAATAAAGGAAATTTAAGCTTAATATTAAATCTTTTAATCTTTTCATTTTTTGCAGTTTTAATTGTTATAGGAGCAGATATTATTCTAACTAAAAACTTTAGTGATTTACCCCAAATTTTTACTAACCCAACGGATATTATTGGAAAATTTGATAATATCTCTTTAACAGTATTAGTTTTAATATTTATATTATTTGCTTCTGGATCTACTAATTTAATAGCAAATTACATTCCATCTCAAAATGCACTTATAAATTTTTTTCCTCACAAACTTAATGTCAAGAGTTCAGGATTAATTATTTTAATATTAGGTTCTTTAATTGGAATTTTTTGGTTGCCTCTTTTAAGCGAAATTGGAGTCTTATCCATTGTTGATACTGTTGGTGCTTTATTTGGACCAATTTTTGGTATTGCGATAACTGACTACTATTTAATTAAAGATAAAAAAATTGTTAATAAAGATATTTTTTCATCATTGAAAAATAGCTCATATTATTATTCTAAAGGATGGCATTTAAAAGCTATCTATTCCTTATTTATAGGGTTTATATTTGCTGCAGCAACAATTTGGAACATGGATTTAAGGTTTATGCATTCTTATTCTTGGCTATTTGGAGCATCTATGTCTTCTCTAACTTATTATTTATTAACGAGTAAATAACTTCATGAATAAATTCAATTTTAAAAATAGAACTGCAATTATTACAGGTGGAGCTCAAGGATTTGGCTTGGATATAGCAAAAAAATACCTAGAATTTGGAGCTTCAAAAGTTTTCTTATGGGATATTGATGAAAAAGAATTGATAGAAGCTTCAAAGAAAATTAATAACTCAAAATTATTTTATAATGTTGTTGATGTAGCAGATTTTGATAATGTAAGTAAGACAGCTAACAATATTCTAAAAACAAATAATATTGACATACTTGTTAATAATGCAGGGATTACTGGCCCAACATCAGAATTGTGGAATTATGATGTTAAAGAATGGAATAAAATAGTTACAGTCAATCTTAATGGCACTTTTAATTGTTGCAAATGTATTGTTCCAAATATGATAAAAAATAACTATGGTAGAATAGTTAATGTAGCTTCTGTTGCTGGAAAAGATGGCAATGCAAATGCTAGTGCTTATAGTGCTGGTAAAGCTGGTGCAATAGGTTTGACAAAATCATTAGGCAAAGAGTTAGCAAATAAGAATATTGCTGTAAATGCAATAACTCCAGCTGGTGCAAAAACTAGAATATTAGATCAAATGTCAAAGGAACATGTTCAAAGAATGCTTTCAAAAGTACCTAGAGGTAGATTTTTAGAAATAGAAGAAATGACATCTTTAGTATGTTGGCTTTCTTCTGAAGAAAATTCCTTTTCTACAGCAGCAGTTTTTGACATTAGTGGTGGTAGATCTACTTATTAGGCTTTGTTTCTGGGACTATAATGGGTTCAATTATTTCGTTTTTAAGGTCTTTTGATAAAACTGGAGCTAATATTATTATTGACCAATAAATCATTAAAAAGAATATAGAAAAAGTTTTCATAGGAAGAACATAGTTAATAAAAATGAGTTTTGAATGTTTAAATTTTGTCAAAAATTTGATTTTAATAATTTATTGAAATTGTATTTCTTTAGTTTATATGATCAGTATGACTAAAAAATTTATTATTATTTTATTATTTTTATTCATTGTTAGCTACCCATCAATGGCTGAAAAAATAGAAATTTTTGAGTTTACTCAAAAAGAGCTTGATAATCTTAAAGTTAAAAAAGTCAAAGGTTTGACCACATATTCACTTGGGAAAAATGAAAATGGTAATTATTTGAGAGCTGAAGCTGAGGGAAAGGGGTCTGGTTTAGGAAAAGAAACTAAAATAAATCTATTAAAAACTCCTTTTATCAATATCACTTGGAAAGTAGAAAAAAATTTATCTGGGATAATTGAAGATAGTAAAAAAGGTCATGATTATGCAGCTAGGGTATTTGTCATAAAAAAAACCGGTTCCACAGCTCTTTCAAATAGAGCAATAAATTACGTTTTTTCTAGTAATAATTCGATAGATCAAAATTGGCCAAGTCCATATACAAAAAAATCAATTGATTATGTTTTATCAACAACTAAAATTAATAACAATCAGTGGGTAACAGTTAAAGCAAACGTTAGACAACATTTTAAAGAACTTCATAATCTTGATGTTGAGGAAATAAATGGGGTGGCAATTATGACAGACACTGACAATTCAAAACTTAAAGCTATTGCTTATTATCAAAATATTTATTTCTCTTCTGAATAATCTCAAAATTTAATATATTTTTTAAGACCCATAGTCAAAAATGATAAAATTATTGCCATTAAAACGTCTTCGATAGGGGTAGCACCAGGAAAGCCAAAATTCCATGCAATCACACCAAATAACCACATAAAATAAATTTTCATTAAATTATAATATATTACTTTAAACTTAATTAATTGTTTTATTTTGATAATATTATTTAATGAGTGAAAATTTTAAGCATAATATTAAAGTATATTATGAAGACACAGATGCTGGTGGTGTAGTGTATTACGCCAATTATCTAAAATTTTTAGAAAGAGCAAGAACAGAAGCAATTTCCAGTATAGGTTTGAGTAATAAAAAAATTAAAGATGAGTATGAGTCACTGATAATAGTCAAGTCGTGTAATATCGAATATAAGAAATCAGCATATCTTGAAGATGAATTAACAGTAAGCTCTTCTATTAAATCCTTTTCAAAAACATCTTTTTTAATGAATCAGATCATTACAAAAAATGATTTTTTAATTTGTACAGCTGAAACGCATTTAGTTATTATTGATATAAAAGGAAAGCCAAAAAAAATTCCTGATATCTTAATAGAAAAATTTAAACCTTATATCAAAAATTAAATTAATTTTCTTGCTTTAATAAATAGATTTTTGATCATTACCAAGTTAATTCTTTTTGTATTTACATTTCTGGGACTAGGGTGATAGCATGCAATCAAAATTTTACCATCAGGTAATATATATTTTTTATTATGAGTAAATATAAATTTTTTATCAATTTGATAATTGAATTTATAAAATTTTACAAAATTATCAAAAGCAATTTTACCTAAAGCTACTATAATTTTTAATTTTTTAAGATAAAAAATCTCTTTATCAAAATAATTAAAACAATTATTAAGTTCTTTTTTTAAAGGTTTGTCAGCTGGAGGGACACATTTTAAAACATTTGTTATATATGTCTCATTTAATTTAAGACCATCATTTAAATTATAAGAATATGCTAAATTTGAAATTCCAGCTAAATATAAACTTTTAAATAATAAATCGCCAGATTTATCACCAGTAAAAGCTCTACCGGTTCTATTGCCACCATGTGCGGCTGGTGCCAAACCAATAATTAAAATTTTTGAATTTAAATCACCAAAGCCAGTAACAGGCCTCCCCCAATATTTTTCATTTAAATTTTGTTTTCTTTTCTTAATTGAAATTTTTTTTCTAAACTTAACTAATCTTGGACATTTTTTACAATTAATAATCTTATTATTAAGAGCATTTAATTTATTAATCATTCCAAATATAAAATTTATTTAATTTTTTTTAAATAATTTAGGGTTTCGTGAAAGCCTATACCAAAGAAAAAAGATAAATAGATTAATGAGGGTACAAAATATCTGGGATTACCCATCCAACTCAATATAAAGAAAAAATAAAGTGATGATATTAATATTAAACCTGTAAAAAATATATTTTTTTTATAATTTTTTAAAAGATAAATTAATCCAATTAAACAGAAAAAATATATACAGATCGTGTACAATATTCTTGGCAAAATCCAATTCTGATGATCTTTACTTAAATGATAAGGGTTTTTTGATTTATATTCGTACTTATGAAAAAAATAAACATGAACAGGATCCAAAACCCCAGTGTGTAAACTTTTTTTAATTATAAATTGTAATAGCACTAGTGGATTTTCTTTAAAAAGGTTTAAAGAGTAATTTTGGATAAATTTATAATATTCTCTTTCTTCCTTTTCATTAGAGGGCAATAAATTAGAGCTTAATGTTATATTATTCTTAACTAACCATTGATTATAGTTATAATTATTTTCAATAGATGCTTCTTTAACAGAAATATTTTTTGATCCTGCTAGAATATGGTCATTTAGATAAATCTTAAAGGCTTCCTTTTGTTGACTTGGAATTACATAAAAATCACCAGATCTTTTAAAATTATGGTATCCTAAAAAAGATATTACTAAAACTAAAGCTGAAGCAGAAGTTATAAATATTTTTGTAAAATCTTTTTTTTTATCAAAAAATATATATGTAAAAATTATAATTGGAAAAAAAATTGAAGCAGATCTTTGTAAATACATAAAACCCAAACATAAACCTATAAGAATTGTTTTTGTAATAGTAAGTTTTTTTTCAAATACAAGATAAAGTAAGATTATTTGTAAAGATAGAAATATACTTTCGGTCCAAAATGAAGAATGCCATTGTAATAATGTTGGCTCTATTGATAAAAATAATATTACAAAAAGTGACTTTTCTTTACTTAAAAAATTACCAATATTTTTACTTAATAAATATATTGAAAAATAAAAAAGACAACTCTGAAATAATAATAAAAAATTTTTCTTTTTATTCAGGGTGATCCAGTTAAATTCTGTAATATTATCGGGAGTAATTTTTTTAAAATTATCATTAGTTAAATCAAAATTAAACATTTTAGAAAATAAAAGGTTTATTTTTGAGGGTAAATAAGCATTATAAAATTTTGGTCCTGCTTCAAAAAAGTTTTTATTTTTCATGCCCTTATCAATAAGTGCTGCTTCATACCAGTATGCTGCATTATCACCCTTAATCATTGCATGTTGTTCTTTTAAATCAGTCGAAACTTCATATTTATCAAAAAATGAAATATTAATTATTGAAAATATTAGAGAAATAGCAAAACCAATTAATATAAATTTTACTTGTAATGATTTCATTTGATAAGACGAGTTAAAAAATTAGATAAATGATAATAAAAAAAAGGGAAAACTGATTTCATTGGTTCTAAACTACTATTTTCATCCTCATAGATAGTTTTTATTTTTATACTTGTTGTTTTATCTGAAACTAAAGCGATATTAAATATTAAATCTTGTTCAAAAAAATAGTTTTTTCTTATTTTTGATTGATCAATTTTTCGGAACAAACTTGATTTAATTCCAATAAAGCCATTTGTGGCATCTTTTATTGACCAGTTATTTGATGCAATTCTTGATAACAAAGTTAACCCTTGAGTACCAAAAAATCTAACTAAAGGCATATTATTTTTAATTGCATCTAATAGTTCTAAATTTCTATAACCTTGACAAAATTCAAATTTATCTTTATTTAAAATTTTTCTAAACTCTTTAATATTTTTTGCCTCATGTTGTCCATCTCCATCAATTTTTATTAGTATTTTGTATCCCTTTCTAGATCCATGATTAAAACCCTTTAATGTAGCACCACCAACACCAAGGTTTTTTTTTAAGAAAATAAAATCAACTTTTTTTTTATTTTTTATTTTTTTTTTAATAAAATTTCCACTTTTTTCAGGGCAACAGTCATCAACAATTATTACTTTATCTACTATTTTGAAATTAATTTTGTTAAAAACTGAAAGAATCTTTTTTTTAACTTTATAACAGGGAATTATAACACAAGTATTTTTTTTCATAAATGTTTGGAATATCTATATTATGAGGTATTACATTATTTAATTTATATTATATTTTGCTCAAAAGAGAATATAATATTTTTGATAAAATAGTATTAAATAACTAATAAATGAAAAATAATAAAAATCTTTTAGTAGTACACTTAAACGAGTTTAATTATGATTTTCTTTATAATGGTTCCAAAAAATATAAATGCAAAAATATCATTCAGGTTATAGATAATAAAAAAATTAAAACAATTACTTATGACAAAAAACAGAATTATAATTTAGATCCTTGGGTTCAAAGTGTTTCTATTAATTTAGGAACATCATCCAAAAAACATAAAATCTTAAATTTAGGACAGCCTTTAAATTACAAAGCACTTCAAATCTGGGATAAATTAGCAAAAAATAAAATTACTTGTTCAGTTTGGGGAATTATGAACTCTAAATTTAATTTTAATAAAAATTTGAAATTATATTTTCCAGATCCTTGGAATTATAATGATAAACCATATCCAAAAAAATTGGAAAATTTATATTATTTACCAAATTATTATTCAAAAAATTATTTAGAAAATAGCAAAATAAAAATTTTACTTTTAGCAATTACCTTTTTTTTAGGTTGTATTAGAAATAATATGTTTTCTTTTTTTATAAAAAATTTTTATTTTATATCTAAAATTATTTTAAAAAAGGGTTTAAAAAACTTTGTTCTTTTTTTTCTATTTGATTTAATTTCAATAAATATTTTTTTAGAACAAATTAAAAAAAATAAAACAAAATTTTCATTTATTTTTTTAAATTCTTTAGCTCATTATCAACATAATAATTGGGATGAAAAAGAAAATGAAAAATATTATTTTTTACTTACAGATAAAATTTGTGAAAGTATTATTAAGATTAATAAATATTATAACTCTAGTATTTTATTTAATGCATTTTCACAAAAAAAAATAAAAACAGAATTTATTATTAGACCATTAAACCCAGAAAATTTTTTAAAAAAACTTAATATAAACTTTAAAAATATCGAGCAAGATATGACTAATGGTGCTATAATTAATTTTTCCAGCAAGAGAGATAAAGATTTAGCAGAAAAAATTCTTAAAAATTTCACAATATTTGGTTTAAATATTTTTAATGTAAAAACTTATTCTAATAGAAAAATTTTTTACAAATTTCAAATTAAAGCAATAGTTTCAAAAGACGAAATTATTTCTAACAAAATTAATAAAAAAAATATTAAAAAATATTTTCAATCTGAGGGTAATAAGATTAAACATATTTATAAAAATAATAAGGATGATTTAGACAAACTTAATTTTTTATTAAAATTTGTAAAATTTATTAAATGTACTGGATCACATGATAACAAAGGTTTATTAATTTACAAAAATATAGAATTAAATAAAAGATTAATTAAGGGTAAATTTTTTGAAAATCATAAAATTTATAATCTAATTTTAAATCATTTTTATAAATAATAATGTCAAGAAATATAATTTTTATATTATCACACCAGGATGATGAAATATCAATTTTTAACAAAATAGATAAATATGTTAAGCAAAAAAAAAATATTCTTATATTTTATTTAACCTCTGGCTCAATAAAGAAAGAAATAAAAAAAAAGATTAAATTTGCACGTGATCTTGAAAGTATAAAGGTCTTAACTAAATTAGGTGTTAAAGAAAAAAATATTTATTTTATAGGAAGGGAGTTAAATATAAAAGTATATGAGTTATATAAAAATTATGATTTAGCCTTTAAGTCAATATCAAAACACATCAAAAAAATTAAAAATGATATTATTATTTATACCCATGCATGGGAGGGTGGTAATGAAGATCATGACTCATGTAATGCTATCACAAAAAAATTATTTTATAATTTTATTTCAATAAGAAAATGTTACCAATTCCCTTTTTATCACGGCAATAATATGCCTTTTATTTTTTATAGAGTTCAAAATGCTTTACCTCATAATGGTATAGTTATTAAACAAAATGTTTCGTTAATTAATAAGTTTAGATTTATTTCATATTTATTTTTTTATAAATCTCAAATAAAGATTTGGTTTTTATTATATCCTTTTTTGATATTTAATCTTTTTTCAAATAAATATGGTATTGTTCAAAATATTAAAAAAAACCTAAATTTTAAAAAACCCCATAAAGGGAAATTACTTTACGAAAAAAGGGGTTTTTGTGATTATTCAGTTTTTAAAAAAAAAACCTTATATTTTTTTCGTAGTAAAATTTAGTTTATTCGGAATTTTTTTTTTCAGAATAGTATAAAGCTATAAGAAATAAAGCTGTCCAAATCATTCCCAATAAAGATTTAGGACTCGTTTCAGCATCCCATAATCCCATTACAAAAGCCCCTAACAATAGTCCAATTACATAAGTAATAATTATAGCAGTTGAAATTTTCATTTTAGATTTTCCTTTTTAAAGATTGATATTCCATTTTTGATCTTGTGTGCATAAGATTCTTTAAAACTTTCTAATTGCCAGCCTTTTAATCTTTCTTGTATATCTTTAAGGTTTTTTTCTTTCCATTCATCTTTAGTTTCCTCTAATTTCCATTTTTTTTTGTCATCATTACTGCGACCACAGCCATAACAGTAACCAGTTAGAGGGTCAGTTTTACAAATGCTTATACAAGGTGAAATTATCATTTTTTTATTTTTTTCTTAGTTTTACACTATTATTCTCATTGGACAAATTAGTTCAATAATATATAAAACAGCAATAATTTGGGCGAGTGGCGGAATTGGTAGACGCGTTGGTCTTAGGAACCAATA
>MDSV01117621.1_pt1 | contig 11975 bp, 10 predicted proteins | sample 810851 | NCBI WGS metagenome assembly MDSV01 (sample SAMN05326640, study PRJNA326480) | marine metagenome | isolation source: seawater | place: Atlantic Ocean: North East | collected 2012 | reverse complement strand
CAAATCATACGTCTTTCCATATTTAGAAAAAGGTAGTAGTTATCTGATAAAAGAATTTCCTAATGAAAAAACATATCAAGATTCTAAAGAAAAAATTACGGAGCTATAATCCAAGATTAAAGGAAGAGTGTGGGGTTTTCGGAATTTTTAATAATGATGATGCTGCATCTCTAACCGCTTTAGGTTTACATGCTCTTCAACATAGAGGTCAAGAAGCTTGTGGAATTACTACATTACATAAAAATAATTTTTATGCAGAAAGAAGACTTGGGTTGGTTGGGGACAATTTTACGAAAAGTCAAGTTTTAAAAAAACTTCCTGGATCTTTTGCAATAGGTCATAACAGATACTCTACTTCAGGAAATAATTTAATTAAAAATGTTCAACCATTTTTTGCAGATCTTCACTACGGTGGTATTGCGATTGCTCATAATGGAAATTTAAGCAATGCCATAATGCTTAGACAAAACTTAGTTAAGACCGGTTCTATATTTCAAACAACATCTGATACTGAAACTATTGTTCAGCTAATTGCTAAATCTAAAAGAGATAAAATTGAAGATAAACTAATAGACGCATTATTTAAAATACAAGGAGGTTATGCTTTAACTATTTTAGTAAACAAAAAATTAATAGGTGTTAGAGACCCATTCGGAATTAGACCTCTTGTAATAGGAAAGCTTAACAAATCCTTTATTCTAGCTTCTGAAACTTGTGCGTTTGATATAATTGGGGCTAAATTTGTTAGAGAAGTAGAAAATGGAGAAATAGTAGTTATAAGTGAAAATGGTTTAGAAAGTATAAAACCGTTTCCAAAAAAAAAAGAAAGGCCATGTATTTTTGAATATATATATTTTTCACGGCCTGACAGTATTGTTAAAAATACAAGTATTTATGAGTATAGAAAAAAATTAGGAGAAGAATTAGCTACCGAAACGCATGTTGATGCTGATTTAATAATACCAGTCCCAGATTCTGGTGTGCCAGCTGCGATTGGATATGCAGAAAAAGTAAAAAAAAATGTAGAATTAGGAATAATTAGAAATCATTACGTGGGTAGAACCTTTATTGAACCAACACAACAAATAAGAAGTCTAGGTGTTAAATTAAAACATAGTATTAATAAATCACTTATTAAAAATAAATCATTAATTTTAATTGATGATTCTTTGGTGCGTGGAACTACTTCGGTTAAAATCATTAAAATGTTGCATGACTCAGGAGCCAAAGAAGTTCACGTAAGAATATCATCACCTCCGATTAAGTATCCAGACTATTATGGTGTAGACACACCTGATAAAAATGAGTTATTAGCTTCAAGGTATGATGTAGAAGGTATGAGAAAATTTATTAATGCCAAAACATTAAAGTTTTTATCTATAGATGGATTGTATAAATCAATGGGATTTCAAAAAAGAAATAATGATTATCCTCAATTTACTGACCATTGTTTTACTGGGGATTATCCTGTTAAACCAGCTGATGTAAATATAAAAAATTTTACAAATAGTAAAGTTTCTTTTTTATCGAACAAATCTTAATTTAAATCAATTATATCGTATAATCTTGGCATTAGCAGTTATGATAAACAAATTTCCATCATAAATAATGGGATCATTATTTAAAATTTCGCCAGTTTTTTTAAATGACTCAACCTTTCCACTAAAAGGAGAGCTAACAATTATAAAACCATTTTTTGTTAATGAATATATTTTTCCTGATGCCATTATAAAACTGACAATTTTAGTTTCTTGGTGTTTTTTTTTTAATACTTTTAAAATATTATTTGAAGAAATTATTTCACCTGAGATTTGATCTAAAATAACAAAATAACCATTTCTCGTAACTATAAAAATATTCCCATTATTTATGATTGGTGAACTAACAGAACTAACTTGTGTTTCCCAATTTATAATAGGGTTATTTATATCATAAGAATAAATTGTGTCAGAAGCTGAAAAAATAATTTCTTTTTTTGTTAATACCAAATCTGAAGATACAAAAAAATCTGAAGCATCTAGTAAAGTAGATCCTGAAGTATTAGTTGTGTAAATAACGCTTCCATCTTTTCCATTAATTTTAAAAAGATCTGCTGATGAATTTAAAACCAATAAATCTGCAGAATTTGTTAAAGCTAGTGAAAATAAATTTTGTGATTTAATAAATGATGAAATTGTTAGAAGATCCCAAATTTTTAACCCTTTGATTGTATCAAAGCATAGAATTCTATTATCTTGATCCATAACATAAATCTTATTATCAAAAACTTTGATATTAGATTTGAAAGGAACACCATGATTTTTTATCCATAACAACTTTTTTGTTACTAAACTTATTGAATAAATAAACCCCATGTTATCAGCTACATAAAGATTATCTTCATAAATAGAGAGGGTTAAATTTTTATAAATATTTTTGTAAGTTTTTTTATATATGTTAATTTTCCAGTTTTGCTTCACATTTTTGGTAACATTATAAATTATACCTCTGTCATCTGAAAATATAAGATTGCCTTTGTAAGATAAAAGTGTTGTATTTTTTTTAGGAATTGGATTTTTATTTTTTCCTATTTTTTTTTTAATTAATTTTTCATCAGTATTAGATAGGAAAAAGTGACCTAAATTATTTTGATAATTTGATCCAGACATTTGCCATGTTGAATTTTTATATGATTTTGTTAAAGTAATTTTTTTTCGTATGGCAATCTCTTTTGTAAAGATTTTTTCTGATGAGTAAATTTTATCTATAACAATAATTCCCTTTTGCCTCTTTTCTAAATCAGAAATTCTTTTCTTTTCCTTTTGATTATCGCCCCAAATACCAGATTTACTATCAAAGGAACAATTACAAAGAAGAAGAAAAAATATTAATAAAGCAAATAAATTTTTTAGGTTAATCATTTAAAATATTAATCAGCTTGGAGGTTGCCTGGTCATAAATATCTTTATGCAAATTTTTAATTAGTGTAATTTCTTTAAAGTAATATTTAGCTTTTTCATAATCTTTTTTCTCAACAAAAAAGTCTCCCAATAATAATAATCCATGAGATTTCCATACACTGTCGCTATTTAGTAGTGGATAAATGTCTGTCAACAGTGCTTTCTCATCCTTAAAACTAGAATTAAATATTGCTTGTTTATAAATTATCAAATTTTTTATTTCTTTATCAAATTTGTTATTTTTTAATATATGGTCAAACAATGCAGATATTTCTGTAGATTCAGAAATTAAATTTTGGTCTAAAATTAAAAATAAGCATATTGGTGAATATATATTACTATTACTAAATATGATTTCTTTAAGTAATTTTAAAGCTTTATCTTTTTTACCATCTTGTAAGTAAATTTTGGCATTTATAAAATTATCAGAAATCAAAATCTTTTTAATTTTGAGATGATGATTATAATACGAAAATGAACCAAGTAATATTAGAATAATTGCGAATATTGAAAAAATTAATGCTTTATTAGATTTATAAAATTGTATTAATTTATCTCTTCTGCTTAAATTATTATTGTTTTCTGTTAAATCTGTTGTCATATAATATTTATTTATAAGTATTTTTTATTGATGGAAATTTTCTGTTTTTTACATCATTAGAATACTTTTTAATAGACTTTTGAATTGTACTTTTCAGATTTGAATAACGTTTAACAAATTTTGGTGTAAAATCTGTTAAACCTATTATGTCATCGGCTACTAATATTTGTCCATCACAATATTTAGAAGCTCCGATACCTATGGTTGGAATATTTATAGTATTTGTAATTTTTTTTGCTAATTTTTCTATAACGCACTCGATAACAATAGAGAATGCTCCTGATTTGGAAATTGCTATGGCATCATTTAAAATTTTAATCTCTTCAACTCTCTTTTTTCCTTGTAATTTAAAACTACTTGATGATTGTGGTAATAAGCCAACATGACCCATAACAGGAACTTTATTTCTGACTAAAAATTGAATAATTTTTGAAACATTCTTTCCACCTTCTAACTTGACAGCATCACAATTTGTAAGTTTCATTATTTTTTTTGCATTTTGATATGCTTGCATTTTATTTGTGTAACTTTTGTATGGCATATCAACTACTACTAAACTTCTTTTTGCAAATTTTCTTACAGTTTTACCATGACGTATCATGTCGTCAAAACTAACTTCTCTTGTAGAATTCATACCATGTAGTACCATTCCTAAAGAATCACCAACTAAAAGTATATCACAGTACTTATCGGCAATATCAGTTAAAACCTTTGAATACACTGATAAACATACTAATGGTTTTTTATTTTTACTTTTTTTAATTTTATTAATTGTTATTCTTCTCATCTTTGGGAGTTAATTTCTTTAATTTATCGTGCATTTCTTTTTTTTTAGAACAAAAAGATTTACATATTAAATCAAAATTTTCTATTAATTCTTTTGCTTTATCATAATCAGAATATTTAATTTTTAGAAGTGTAAGCATATAAATTGCTTCATCATTTTGTGGGTTGATCAATAAGACATTATTTAAATTAGTTTCTTGTTCTTCATCATTAGATTCTTGTAGATATATTTTTGCTAGATACATATATCCATTCTCACTTTTGGGATTAAAAACAATATCTTTTTCAAAAAAAACTTTTGATTTAGAGAATTCTTTTTTATTATATAATTTAATACCTTCACTAAAATAATTTGATTCTTTTGAAACTACACTAAAGGTAAGAAAAAAATAAACTATTATAATTCCTATAAAAAAATATTTTTTATTTATTAAATTTTCTTTAAATATTTTTTTATATTGATTCATATTTGAATAACATCTTTACAATAAATATATATTTCTTTTGACTCTTTTTTACTAGACTGTGGTTTGTACTTTATCACTGTTTTAAAATTTGCTTTAGCATTATTATTAATTTCTTCAAATATTGGACCCATAAATATTTTAGATAAAAATACTCCATCTTTACATAGAATTTTTTTAGCTAAATCCATGGCTTTTAAACAAAGTTCTCCAGTTTTAAATGAATCTAATGATTTATTTCCTGTAGTATTTGCTGCAATATCTGACAAAACAATATTTACCTTATAATTAAAATATACCATTATTTTTTTGATAATATCATGGTCACAAAAATTTCCTTTTATAAAATCTACATTTTTAATTTTTTGCATTTCTTTAATATCTACTCCTAGAATTTTTCCACCAGCTATTTCTTTTCTTGATACTTGTGACCATCCTCCAGGGCTTGATCCTAGATCTAAAAGTGAATAGTTTTTCTTTAAAAAATTAAATTTTTTATTCATTTCTAAAAGTTTAAATGCAGATCTCGATCTATATCCTAGATATTTAGACTTTTTAAAATACTCTTCTTTATTTCTTTTATTTAACCAATTTTTTGCTTTTTTTTTCAATTTGTTTAAAGGACATCTTCAACTTCATCTTTTCTGTTTGAAGAAATTGAAGTTTTATTTTTATGTTTGAAGTGAATATAGCTTATTGGAATTAGAGCAATATATACTACACCTGTTATAAATAAAATTTTAAAAGTATAAAATATTAAAAAACTTACATAAATACCTAATCCTAATAATAAAAAAATAGTTAAATTTCTTGGAATTGATATTTTTTTTAATGAATATGTTGGAATACTACTAATCATTAAACATGAAGTTAAAAAAATAAAAATTGAACTCAAAATTATATTATTTTCTATATTATAAAAACCACTTAAATTTAAAATTATTGGCATTAAAACCAAACCTGCTGCCGCAGGCGATGGAATTCCTTCAAAGAAATTAATTTTCCAGGTTTCATTTTCATCTATATTTGTTAGATTAAATCTTGCTAATCTAAGTGCACAACATACTATATAAATAAGAACTAACATCCATCCAAATTTTCCTATCTCATTTAAGGACCAAAAATAAATTATAAATCCTGGCGCCACACCAAAACTAATAACATCAGTTAAAGAATCTAATTCTTTTCCAACTTTTGTTGTTCCTTTTATTAATCTTGCAACTCTACCATCTAACGTATCTAAAATTGCTGCAAATCCAATTGCTATAATTGACATTGCATAGTTTGAGTCTAAAGCGAATTTTATTGAACTTACTCCAAGACATACACCAAAAATAGTTAGTGCATTTGGGAGTAAATACTTTGGGTTTCCTTTGGCGATTATTTTAAATCTACTTTTATTTTCAATCATATTTTATAATTTTGCAATTAACGTCTCACCTGCAATCGTATTTTGTTTTTCTCTAACCATTAATTTATAATCATTAAAATATAAATCAACTCTACTACCAAATCTAATAATACCAAATGATTCACCCTGTTTTATATTGTCATTTTCATTAACCTCACAGACTATCCTTCTTGCTACTAAACCTGCTATTTGTGTTAATACTAACTCTTTACCAGTAGAATTTTCTACATGAAGATAATTTTTTTCATTTTCTTCACTAGCCTTATCAAGTGATGCATTAAAAAACTTACCTGGTTTATATACTATTTTCTTTATATTTCCTGAAAAAGGCAGTCTATTAACATGACAATTAAATACATTCATAAATATACTCACTCTAGTAAATTTTTTGTTTTCTAAACCTAATTCTTTGGGTCCATTTGTTTCTATAATTTGTGAAATAATTCCATCGGCTGGACTAACTAAATATGTTTCATCATTAATTGTATATCTTTCGGGATCTCTAAAAAAATAATAAACCCATATAGTAATAATAAGACTTACTATTCCAAGAAAGTTAGATATTAATAAAAGTATAAATGTAATAACTACGGATATAGCTAAAAACCTATATCCTTCTTTATGAAGTTTTGGGAATAAAATATTTATCATATCAATATATTTTGTAATTTTATGTTAATATGTATATTAAGTAATTAATTTCAATTAATAAAATTAGTAATTTAATGACTAAAATATCAGTAAAAAATCCAATAGTTGAGTTAGATGGCGATGAAATGACCAGAATAATATGGAATTTTATCAAAAAAAAACTGATTTTACCTTATTTAGATATTGATATTAAATATTTCGACCTTGGTTTAGAAAACAGAGATAAAACTGATGATAATGTTACAATAGAATGTGCAAAAGCAATAAAAAAATTTAATGTAGGAATTAAATGTGCCACCATCACACCTGATGAAAATCGTGTAAAAGAATTTAATTTAAAAAAGATGTGGAGGTCACCTAACGGAACAATAAGAAATATTTTAGGTGGTACTGTTTTTCGTGAACCAATTATATGTAAAAATATACCTAAATTAGTTCCTAGTTGGACAAACCCAATAGTTATCGGAAGACATGCTTTTGGAGATCAATATAGGGCAACAGATTTTAAAGTGCCAGGTAAAGGTAAGTTAGAAATTAAATGGACATCTGAAGATGGAAAAAATAAAAAAGAATATAAAATATTTGATTTCCCTGGCCCAGGAGTTGCTTTATCAATGTATAATCTAGATCAATCTATAAAAGATTTTGCAAGATCTTGTATGAACTATGGGCTTAACAGAAAATGGCCTGTGTATCTTTCTACTAAAAATACAATTTTAAAAGAATACGATGGAAGATTTAAAGATTTATTTCAAGAAATATACGAAAAAGAATTTAAAATAAAATTTAAAGAAAGAAAAATAACATATGAACATAGATTAATAGACGATATGGTGGCTTGCGCCATGAAATGGAATGGAAATTATATATGGGCATGTAAAAACTATGATGGTGATGTTCAATCCGATACGATTGCGCAAGGATTTGGATCGTTAGGTCTAATGACAAGCGTCTTACTATCCCCAGATGGAAAGACTATAGAGTCTGAAGCTGCTCATGGGACTGTCACAAGACATTACAGATTACACCAAGAAGGAAAGGAAACTTCTACAAATCCAATAGCTTCAATTTTTGCTTGGGCTCGTGGTCTCTACCATAGAGGAAAATTAGATGGAAATGAAGAATTAAAAAAATTTGTAAAAACGTTAGAAAAAATTTGTGTTCAAACGGTTGAAGAAGGATTTATGACTAAGGATTTGGCAATTCTAGTTAACAAAAATCAAAAATATCTTAATACCAAACAATTCTTGGAAAAGATTGATTCTAACTTAAAAAAAAATCTTAGCTAATTTTTTTACTTAAAACCTCAAAAGCCTTATCAATTTTATCTTTATTCTCACCCCCAGCTTGTGCAAAATCTTTTCTTCCACCTCCTCCTTTTCCTTCAAGAATCTCAGCTGCTTCTTTCACAAGTTTTACAGCATCGAATTTATTAGTTAATTTTTCAGTAACGCCAACTGCTATTCCAACTTTATTTTCAAAAATGGTAAACACAATTAGGACACCCTCTTTAATTTCTTTTTTTCCTTGATCTACAATATTTCTAAGTTCTTTAGACACAAGACCATTTATTACTTGATATCGTAAAATGAAATTATTTAATTTTATATCTTTTACTACGTTTAAGTTTGGATCATTAATGATAAATTTAATTTTAGTTTTATTTAATTGCTCATTTAAAATTTTTAGATTTAAAGCTAAATTTTCAGTAACATTTAATTCTTTTTCAGTTAGTTTTGGTTTTGCATTTAATTTTAATAATTCGTCTCGTATAGAAAATAGATCATTATAAGTTTTTTTTATTTTTTTATTTTTAATATCTTTTTGAATATTTTCATATAAAATTAATTGTTCAGCTCTTAATGCTTCTACTCTTCTTACACCTGAAGCTATTGAAGATTGGCTAATTATTTTGAATTCACCAATCTCTCCTGTATTTTTTACATGTGTACCACCACAAAGTTCTGTAGAAAAATAATCATTTTTCTCTTTTCCAATGGAAAGAACTCTGACCTCATCACCATATTTTTCGCCGAACATAGCTAATGCTCCTTTGTCTACAGCATCTTTTGGCGTCATAATTCTTGTTGCTACATCAGTTTTTGTTTTAACCATATCATTTACATATTTTTCTATTTTTTTAATTTCTTCTTTTTCAATTGGTTTGTTGTGGCTAAAATCAAATCTCAATTTTTCAGGACTTACTAAAGAACCTTTTTGAGTCACGTGTTTCCCAAGCGTTCTTCTTAGAGCTTCATGAAGCAAATGTGTTGCAGAATGATAAGCTCGGGCATTCTTTCTTCTTGTGGCATCAATTTCAAGATTTACACTTTGATTAATTTTTAGGGATCCTTTTTCTATTTTTCCTAAATGAACATGAAAATCACCCATTTTTTTTTGTGTATCTCTTATAATCACTTTACAATCTTTGGAATAAATAATTCCTCTATCTCCTATTTGTCCACCTGACTCCGCATAAAATGGTGTTTGATTTGTAACGATCTCAATTTCATCCCCTGTTTGCGCGCTATCAACAAATTTTTGTTCCTTTCCTATTTTGACTACGACCCCTTCTGCTTTATCAAATTCGTAGCCTAAAAATTCTGTAGGATTTACTTCTTCACTAACTTTAAACCATTTTTCCTCAACAGATTTATCTCCTGATCCCTTCCAATTTGATCTTGCTAGTTTTTTATTTTCATTCATTGCTTTTGTAAAGTTTTCTTTATCTACTTTTATTTTTTTTGTTCTCAAAATATCTTCTGTTAAATCTAATGGAAATCCATATGTATCATAAAGTTTAAAAGCTACTTCACCAGGTAAAATATTATTTTTAACTTTTCCAAGATTATCGTTCAATATCTTAATCCCATGATCTAATAAGGAAGAAAATTTTTCTTCTTCATTTTTTAGAGTTTCCACTATTAATTCTTTTCCTATATTCAGCTCAGAATAACTTTCTGACATTTCATTTAAAAGAATATCGAATAATTTATAAAAGATTGGATTTTTACTCCCCAAAGTATGAGCGTGTCGCATTCCTCTTCTCATAATTCTTCTTAGAACATAGCCACGACCTTCGTTGGATGGTAGTATGCCCTCGGCAATTAAAAAACTGCTAGCCCTTAGATGGTCTGCTATAACTCTATGACTAGCAATTGTTTTTTCATTTATTTCACTTTTTAAAATTTCTGAGGAAGCGCTAATAATTTTTTTAAAGTGATCTATATTATAGTTGTCGTGAGTTCCTTGTAGTACTGCACTCATTCTTTCCAAACCCATACCTGTATCAACAGAAGGTTTAGGTAGATTAATTCTTTTTTCTTTTGTTTTTTGTTCATATTGCATAAATACAAGATTCCATATCTCAATAAATCTATCCCCATCTTGTTCAGAACTTCCTGGGGGACCTCCCCTTAATTTATCTCCATGATCGTAGAATATTTCAGAACATGGTCCACATGGTCCTGTATCACCCATAGACCAAAAGTTATCTGAAGTAGATATTCTAATAATTTTATCTTCACTTAATCCAGCTACTTTTTTCCATAAATTGAAAGATTCATTATCATCAGAGAAAACTGTTACACATAATTTATCTTTTGGTAACTGGAACTCTTTAGTCAAAAGATTCCAAGCTAAAAATATTGCTTGCTCTTTAAAATAATCTCCAAAGGAAAAATTACCTAACATTTCAAAAAAGGTGTGGTGTCTTGGTGTATACCCAACATTTTCTAAGTCATTATGTTTACCTCCTGCTCTTACACATTTTTGTGAAGTTGTGGCTTTCTTATAATCTTTCTTTTCCAACCCAGTAAAAACATTTTTGAATTGCACCATTCCTGAATTAGTAAACATTAAAGTTGGATCGTTTTTTGGTACTAAGTTGCTAGAATCCACAATTTTATGATCATTGTCTGAAAAATAATTTAAAAAAGAATTTCTAATATTTTTTAATGTTTTATTAGTCATTTAACTAATAAATACAGTTTTTTAGTATGATGTCTAGGTATGTAGAAAGGCGCCTTAAGGGTGCGCCTTTCTAAAGTGAGCTAAAAAATTATTATTTTTTGGGTGTTTCTGGCTTTTCTGGACTTGGGGTTGCTTTTTCAACCACAGGGTTACCTTCCATTTTTTTAGTAACTAGACCTGCTTTGGTTCTTATTGCCATTTCTATTTCTGCGGCAACTTTTGGATTTTGTTCTAGATATATTTTTGCATTTTCTCTACCTTGGCCGATTTTTTCGCCTTTGTAGGCATACCATGCTCCTGCTTTCTCAACTACATCAGCTTTTGCACCTAAATCTATCAATTCCCCTACTTTACTAATACCTTTCCCATACATTAAATCAAATTCAACTACTTTGAACGGAGGTGAAACTTTATTTTTGACTACCTTCACTCTTGTTGAATTTCCAATAATTTGATCTTTATCTTTAATGGCTCCTATTCTTCTAATATCCATTCGCACAGAGGAATAAAATTTTAAAGCATTGCCTCCTGATGTTGTTTCTGGATTTCCAAACATAACCCCAATTTTCATTCGAATTTGATTTATAAATATTACCATTGTATTGGTATTCGCTATTGAACTTGTTAATTTTCTTAGAGCTTGACTCATTAGGCGAGATTGCAAGCCTACATGGTGATCACCCATTTCACCTTCTAATTCAGCTCTTGGAGTTAAAGCAGCTACAGAATCAATAACTAAAACTGAAATAGATCCTGATTTAATTAATGTATCTGCAATCTCTAAAGCCTGTTCGCCTGTATCCGGCTGAGATATTAAAAGTTCTTCAGTTTTGACACCTAATTTTTTTGCATACACTGGATCTAAAGCGTGCTCAGCATCAACAAAACCACAAATGCCTCCAGCTTTCTGGGCTTCAGCTATAACTTGCAAGGCTAATGTTGTTTTTCCCGAAGATTCTGGTCCATAAATTTCTATTACTCTTCCTTTTGGTAGTCCTCCTATACCAAGAGCCAAATCTAAGCTTAGAGATCCAGTTGAAACAGCTTCAACATTCATTGCTGCTTTCTGACCAAGCTTCATTACTGAGCCTTTTCCGAAATTATCTGTAATTTGGCTAATAGCTGCTTCTAAAGCCTTATTTTTCTCTTTG
>MDSV01144151.1_pt1 | contig 11976 bp, 10 predicted proteins | sample 810851 | NCBI WGS metagenome assembly MDSV01 (sample SAMN05326640, study PRJNA326480) | marine metagenome | isolation source: seawater | place: Atlantic Ocean: North East | collected 2012 | reverse complement strand
TATCACCTTCCCAATTAAGTGCGGCAGTCCCTTTAAGAGGATTAGCATTACTTGATAATGTGTTTATCAATAAGAATCCGACAGGAACTAATAAATTAAGGTGCCTAGTATTCTGATTATGCGAGGAGCGGAACATTCTTTTATATTATTGAAAATCAGAACATTATGGAAAGAACTTTGATTCCATTTTTAATGGCATTCAATTTTTCTACCTTCCGCTGTCCGTCAATAGCTCATAAAGGCAGGCAATGGATTCGAAGATTGTACTTTTAACACCCGCACTAGATTTCATCCATTTTTTGGCATCATAAGACACTGGCGGTAAGGCAATAATTCCTATCTGATCTTGCCTCTCAAATACTTTTTTAACAGTGATCCAGCTTCGGCGCGCATGAACGTTTAATGTGACTAGGTCGAAAGGTTCTGAGCTTAGGCCACGTTGTTTGAATTCCTTCTTTAAGTTTACTGCTGCGCTGAAGGTTCGGTGCCTAAGCGGTTTGCTGGCAGGAGCTATATGTATTTTTTCTTTTGGAACCCCAAGTTCAATTAGTGTTGCGGCGGCCATTTGATTATAAGTTTTGAATTTCTCTGAAATATAATAGCCCCTTTCAAGTCTAGGGCCGATCAACCATAAAGACTCGTAGTTATTATCTTTAGCATTAAAAATTTTTGCCACCTGCTCCATGGAATTATCAGCCATCCATGACTCAACAACTAGGATCTTGGCGTTAGGAGCTTTGTCAGTGACTGCAAGGAAATTGTGAGATGAGAATAAAATGAACGAAAGGCTAGTTAGTATAATGAAAATCGAAAGCAGAATGGCTGGCCATGTTGGGATCCAGATAGTTCGCTTCTTAAAGAATTGAAAACCCATTCTAAAATCAATCAGATATTAATTTGTATTAGGTTCAGTATGATCAGTGGATGTATCATATTGTTCCAAGGGCCTAACAATGTTGGTTTCCAGTGCCCAGACTTTACTTAGAACTTCTTGCGAAAGAGGTTCCTGTTCTTCGTAACCCTGATAGATCATTTCTATTTTCGCATCAATATTATCAATGTGGTGAAGAATAATGGCCTCTGGTGTTTTAGGAAGGACCGGTGATCCATATTCTATTTTTCCATGATGTGAGAGTATTAGATGAACTAGATGAATTCTTGCCTTTTCACTACTTGGCTCCATCATTTTCCATTCTTCACCTGCCTCAGATTCAGTTTCACGCCATAAGGAATTTACTATTTCTGCTCCAATTGCTATGTGGCCAGTGAGCTCTGCACGAAAATCATAAGGCATCGTAAATCCATCTTTTGGAAAAGTATTCTCCCACATCTTTCCACAATCATGAAATAGGATACCCGAGACGAGTAAGTCACGATTCAGATTGGTGTAGGCTGAGCAGATTCCTTCTGCGCTCCTGATCATTTGAGCCACGTGTTCAGTTAGTCCTCCTCGACGTGCATGATGCAAGTTTCGTGCTCCTGCTGAACGCTTAAAACGATCACCAAAGCGTTCTAGAAACTTTATACAGATGCTTCGAAATCTTGGATCTGGCAATGCTTCACATACTGATTGGATATAATGGTAGTCGTTTTCTAGTTTTATTTTAGACTCTTCTGTCCCCGCAAGAACATCGGCAATTTCTTCTGCCCCAAGAGTGGATAATTGCCAATCACGGGCATCAAGCCCATATTCGTTACTTGACCAATACCCTCGTATCTTTACCCATTCATTTCCTTTTAAAGATTCGGATTGTGAGAATGCAACCGAGTCCTGCCAAGCTTTTAATTTGATTGATCCGCTAGAATCACAAAGTTCTACTTCGTAATAAGGCTTTCCATTCCGGGTTTGTTTACGTACAGAACCAGAAATTTGGCCGCATACAGAAAATTCTCCTGGATTAGAGGGTATAGTATTTTTTAGCTCGGCAATGATTATAGATTCCATGTATTGCTACATTCAAAACATTCTCGGGCAGAAGAAACAGTATTTTTAATCGACAATTGTTAATAAAGGTTTAATATTTACTATAACGAATGAAAGATTCGTATTAATTCACCGTTTATATAATGATGGGTATTCAATGGTTTCAAGTATTTGTGTGTTTGGCTGGGCTTTCAATTCCAGTCGCTGTTCTACTTTTTGCTGCAGCTGATACTGCAAGAGCAAGGAAAGAAAGTGGTGAACAGGAATAAGATTTTTATTCCCCATAAGTTAATAGTTCAGCCTCTTAGTGAGGTAAATATTCTTTTAATTCATTGCTTCTGTACTTTTATACGCAATGGAAATTCCTGACAAGGTGACCTGCGTTGATTGTGGACGATTGGCTTATCGGCTCACAATCGAACCTGAATTTGGTTTTTCTGATGGTGACTGGGTAGCGTATAGATGTTCGGGATGTGGTGATCGATGGGACTTGGAGGTTAGTTCAAATATTTATCCAGATACGGATTCTAAAGATCAGTGAAAAGAAGGAACCGACTTGTGAAATTTACTCATTCGTGGTTCATAGAGTGTGATGGCTTGCGATTTTCAGCTTCGTTCTAATTACCAGCCCCGCGGCGATCAGCAGCAGGCCATTGATAAATTAATTAAATGTTTAGATGCTGGCAATCAGCACCAGACACTTTTAGGTGTCACCGGATCAGGAAAAACATTTACGATGGCGAACGTCATTGCTGGCATGAATAGACCGACTCTAGTCATGTCACACAATAAAACTCTCGCAGCGCAGCTTTATTCTGAATTCAAAAATTTTTTTCCAAATAATGCGGTTGAGTATTTTGTATCTTATTTTGATTATTACCAACCTGAAGCATATATACCGCGCAGTGATACCTATATAGAAAAGGACTCATCAATTAATGACGAGATAGAGCGTCTTCGTCTTTCGGCAATGGGATCTTTACTTACTAGAGAAGATGTCATTGTTGTGGCAAGCGTTTCTTGTATTTATGGTTTGGGATCTCCCGATGACTACAAGGACATGATGTGCCCAGTAAATACAGGAATGAAGATGGATAGGGACAAATTTTTAACAAGGCTAGTTGATATGCTATATGAGCGTAATGATGTTGCGTTTACGCGTGGTAAGTTCCGATCTCGCGGAGACGTGGTTGATGTTATACCTGCTTATTTGGACAATGAAGCGATTAGAGTTGAATTCTTTGGAGATGAAATTGATAGGATTTCAGCCTTCGATCCAATTAGTGGGAATATTATTTCTCGTTTGGATAATTATAATTTTTATCCTGCTAAGCAATTTGTTACTCCGGCTGATAAGATGGCACGCGCTATCAAAGAAATTCGTATTGAACTCGAAGAACAAGTAGCATTTTTTGAAAAGAATCAAAAATTTATTGAGGCTCAGAGGATCCGGCAAAGAACCGAATATGATATAGAAATGATGCAGGAAATGGGTTTTTGCCAAGGAATAGAGAATTATTCAAGACACTTAGGGTCAAGACCACCTGGTTCTCGACCTTCTACATTACTTGACTTTTTCCCTGAGAATTACTTGACCATCATTGATGAATCGCATGCTACAGTGCCTCAGGTAGGGGGAATGTATGAGGGGGATAAATCTCGAAAAACTAATCTTGTGGACTATGGATTCAGATTGCCGAGTGCACTTGATAACAGGCCTCTAAAGTTTGATGAATTTATGGATCTAACGGGTCAGCGTGTTTATGTAAGTGCCACTCCTGCAAGATTTGAGATAGAGAATAGTAAGGTTGGAAATTCAAAATACATAGCTAAGAGGAGTAAGAAAAAAGGATCTAGTGAGATTTTGCCAAAGTTAGTTCCTCATATTTCAGGCTCTTCCCAGAAAGTTGATAAATTTAACGTTCAGGATTCTGATCAAGACTTGATCATTGAGCAGATTATTCGACCAACTGGGCTGCTGGATCCTTTAGTTGAACTCAAACCATTGAAAGGCCAGATAGATGAAACCATTGAATTGTGTCGCAGTGCTACTGAGTCAGGTAATAGGGTCCTCGTAACGACACTTACTAAGAGAACCGCGGAGGATCTTACTGATTATTTACGTGATGTGGATCTTAGAGTTCGATATTTACACAGTGACATAGGAGCTATTGAAAGGGTAGAAATTTTAAGAGCATTACGTGCCGGTGAATTTGATATTCTTGTGGGGATTAATCTGCTCAGAGAAGGGCTTGATCTTCCTGAAGTGGCATTAGTTTGTATTTTGGATGCAGACAAGGAAGGTTATCTTCGAAGTGAAACCTCGCTGATTCAAACGGCTGGCCGAGCTGCACGGCACGTTGAAGGAAGGGTAGTGCTATTTTGCGATGAAATGACAAAGAGCATAGAAGGTCTTGTCAATATTACTGAATATCGTAGACGAAGGCAGGTCGAATATAATGAAATTAATGATGTTATTCCAGAAAGTGTTCGCCGTGCTGATCAGGAATCATTACATATGACTCTTGGTGGGACAAAAGTGTCTGAGGAGATACTAGCAGGAAACGACGATGATATTGACGTGGCTCAAGTGATTAGTGACCTGAAGGTGGAAATGCAGGAATCGGCTTCAAAACTTGAATTTGAAAAGGCTGCACTGATCAGGGATCAGATCGATGAGCTTCAACGACAATAATTTTTTATTAGAAGTCATAATATCTTTAGTTTCACAATGTTTATCTTGAGGCTAATTTAGACTAATGAGAGGCATGCAGATCATTATCGCTATTCTGATAGTAGCGCAGTGCCTTGTAGCTTCAGCAGAGGAAACTGTATTTTATGGGGCCTGTGATGCGTCAGCTGCTGTTGCCTTAGATGAGAATACATTTGTTGTGGCTGACGATGAGGATAATGTTCTGAGGATTTATTCTTTGAAAAGTCCTGGCATGCCACTGGCAAAATATTCACTGGATAATTTTCTTGGCGTTCAAGAGGATTCGCACCCTGAATCAGATATTGAGGCATGTACACGGGTTGGGAATTTAATTTATTGGATAACTTCTCATGGTCGTAACAAAAAAGGAAAATGGAGAAATAGCAGATATCGTTTTTTTGCCACTAAGGTTATTCACCAAGAAGGGAAATATCTTTTAAAGCCAGAAGGTATTGCTTTTGATAATTTGTTGAGCGCCTTGGTATCATACGTGGGTATTAATTTGAAGGCCAGTGTTGGTGTCATTGGCGAAGATTCTGGAAAGTCTTTGGCCCCAAAAGAGAATGGCTTGAATATTGAGGGTTTATCTACTAATGCCGATGGTAGTGTTCTTTATATCGGCCTTAGGAATCCAATGTCAGGAAAGCAGGCCTTACTCATTCCTATTGAGAATCCTAATTCTGTGATTCATGGTAAAGCGGAGCCATTGTTAGGGGAACCGGTTCATCTCAAATTTCAGAGCAGAGGCATTCGTTCTATAGAGTATTCAACTTATCATCAGAGATATTTTTTGGTAGCGGGAGATCGATCTGATAAGTCGAGTTCTGTTCTTTATTCCTGGGATGGTATTCCCAAAAGTGTCCCTAAAAAAATAAAATCTTTTTTGAATCTGAACCCTGAAGCGATTGCGCCAATACCGGGGCATAATAAGATTCAAATCTTTAGTGATGATGGAACTGTTGCCCATCGAGTTCTTCAAGAAGAGTCCTTTGATAAATTGGTAGACGGAAAATGCGCATGCAAGTCCCTCAAAGACCCTAAGAAAAAGAGTTTCAGATCCCTAGACCTATCCCTAAAGAAAGAAATTGTTCACTAAGAAATAAAGGATCGAATCAATTTTTGTTTCACATAAGTCTCTTATCTTGTATGATTTCTGATTATGAAGCCGTTTCTTGCGTTAATATTATTTGTGCTTCCTTCCTGCGTTGGAATTTCTGGATCTGTGCATGAACCTCTGTCTCTTGCTGAGAGCGGTCGCGGAATGCTTGTTCTGGATGGTCATGAGAGAGCGGCAGTTAGGCAAGAGAAGAGTGTGCCAAAATCATTGCCTGCCACATCAATTCCATGGAGTTGGTTTAATTAGCCGAGAGTTAATTATCACAATTAATTATTTGCTAATAAAGAGATATTATAAGCGTTATATTAACAAGAAGCAGTTACTCGGATTATTTTATCCGCCCAACTATCATGTCCGAACAAAGATCAACGAGGTTTCGCCCACCTGAACAGGATGCGCCTAATGATTTTTTGGCTGAAGATGAGATTGGCGAATATTCACCTGAAGCACAAAGAAAAAAATCTCAGGTCTTTTCCCTAGGGGTTGCCTTTCTCGTTCACGTAATAATTTTTTCAATTCTGGCTCTGTTTATCATAGCAAATTTTGATTCAGAAGAGATCGAAATGATTGTTGAGGCGAGTTCTTCAAACACCGATTTGGTTCCGGAGAAGCGATCCTTTGCTAAGAAGGTAACATTGGAAAAACCTGCTCCACCTTCTAGGAGAGCCGATAATACAATCACCGCAACGAATGCCTCATCCATAGTGATGCCAGAAATCACAACTTTTTCAGATATACCTGCATTCGGCAATGATTTTGGTGACGGATTTGGCATTGGTGGTTTTGGTGACGGTAGAGGAGGAGCAAAATTTTTCGGAACTAGTGGAGGCGGGAACCGTATAATTCTTGTCATTGATACTTCGACTAGCATGAATAATAATTGCGGTCCTAATGGGATTAAGGCTCTTAGGAGGGAGATTGTCCGTACTCTTGCTACTCTATCTCCAAACATTAGCTTTAATATCATTTGCTTTGGAAAAGATTGTGATGGATTTGCGCCACAGCCCGTGAAGGCAAATTCTGGTAACATTGCTCGGGCAAAAACGTGGATGAATGCTTATTTCATCAATAAAAGAGGTGGCGGAGCATTTGATAGGACCAGAACATCAGAGTGGGGCACTAGAGGTGCCGATAATAACGGGATCAAGTACACTCCCATCTTACCAGGATCAGTGCAGGCATTGGCAGGCACTAGCGGCAGTTCCCGGATGGATTTGGCACTGGTCGCAGCTTTCTTTCAGAAACCTAGTTCGGTATTCTTGATAGCCGATGGTGAACCAGGAACATCTAGAAATGGACAAAAGCTTAGCAACATTGCAATCGTGGATCTTGTTCTCCAAGAAGCTAAGGGGATTTATAGTGGGAGCCGATTACCGAAAGTAAATTGTATTAGTGTCAAAGGCATTGGTCAGGCTATTCTTAAGGACATCGCGAAGCGATTTGGGGGTAATTATAAGGCAGTTGACCCTGCCAAGGTCTAAACTCGTTCCAAGAGCTTACTCAGAGGCGAGTGAGACCCTGATCAGTTCTGTATCATTCCTTATGAAACATGATTTCATAGCATATGCAGGATGAGACCAGACGATCTTACGTTGTCTCATATCTATACCGTTTGGTTCAATGACATGGGCACGGCTAATTTCTTTGTACCCGGACTTTGATAGTTCAGCGATGGCAAGATCACCAGTTTCACTGAACAGGAAATATCGATTTTCATGCGGTGTAACAAATACAGTTCCCCAACGAGAGGGCCTTTCCAGACCAACAGGCTCAAGTGAGTCCCATATTCTTTTCCCTGATTTTAGAGACAGGCACCTGAATTCCCCATAGCTGCAGGCTCCATAAATATAGCCTTCATTAATGACGGCTGTATTCATAATTCCGTGGAGGTGTTCTGTTCTTTTTTCACTTACTTTGGCTGTTTTCCAGACAATTTCGGGTTCTTCGCCGGCTTTAATTTTTAGAGCCATTGAACCATTGTAGAATGAAGATAAGAAAAGGATATCCCCAACAAGTTGAGGAGTACTTACGCTAAGACCAAAACGCAGTTCCCATGGAATTGACCATATTTTCTTTCCTGTCTTGGGATCTAGTGCATTCACCGATTCTGGGGTCCAGACAATTAGAAGTTCTTTGCCTCCGTGATTAACGATCACTGGTGGAGCGTATCCAGGTTCCTTAGAACTCAGGGATCGCCATTGTTCTTTACCGGTTAATTTGTCAAAAGCGACAGCCACTGATCCTTCACCTCCTGCAAGACATATGAGCAGTTCACCATGAATCAAGGGACTGGCAGAAAAACCCCAAGTTGGTGTTTTTGTATTGAAAGTGGCATTAAAATCGTTGGCCCATATTGTAGAACCATCACTTGTTTTTCTGCAAAATAAATTCCCTTCCGCGCCTATTGTGTAAACCCGTTCCTTGTCGACTATTGGAGTTGCTCTGGGGCCAGCAGAATAACTGATTGTATAATCGCAATCATAAGGCTTTTCCCAAATTAATTTACCACTATCAGCGTCAATGCAGAGGAGCCGTTCATTGCCAGGGATTTTGCCTCTGGAAAAAGGGTTATCGGGAGATTTAGCATTTTTATTTAACTCTCGATCCATTATAAAGACCTTACCTTTTGAAACGGCCGGACCTGCATAGCCTCTATTAATTTTTGTTTTCCATAATATTTTTGGCCCATTTTCCGGAAATTTTGTTACTATGCCTTTTTCACGCCAGACACCGTCCCGCTTTGAGCCGAGCCATCCAGGCCAATCATCAGCTTTGATTATTCCAGACAAAGCAAAGAAAAGAATAAAAAGAGTCAGATGCATAGATTTTAGTTTATTGATTAGCGGGGGACATTGGAATCTTTTCAGGACAACAACGTTAAGCAACAACATCGTGAATCACTCTCCCAGATACATCGGTTAATCGGAAACGCCTGCCACTATGTAGGTAAGTGAGTCGTTTATGATCCATTCCTAAAAGGTGTAGAATTGTGGCATGTATATCATGAATTTCTACAGTATCGACTGCAGCTTTATGGCCCACCTCATCCGTTTCACCGTAAGAGGTTCCTCCTCGGGTACCGCCTCCGGCAAACCAGTAGCAACCAGCATGAGGATTGTGGTCTCGTCCCGTTGGTTTTCCTCCTGAGAGTTGAGAGACTGGAAGGCGTCCAAATTCCCCTCCCCATATTACCAATGTTTCATCAAGCATTCCGCGTTGTTCAAGATCTGCAAGTAATCCAGCAATGGGTTGGTCAGTTTCACCAGCGAATTGGGTATGGTTTTTCTTGATATCTCCATGACCGTCCCAGCTACGTGCATTCTCCATTCCTCCTGAGTAAATTTGTACAAAGCGGACTCCACGTTCGACCATTCGTCTTGCCATGAGGCACTGACGGGCAAAGTGTGCGCATCGTTTCTCACCGATTCCGTAAAGGGACTTGATGTGTTCGGGTTCATTGTCGATTTCGAAGCATTCCGGTGCTTCTTGCTGCATACGGTAGGCGAGTTCAAAGCTCTTGATGCGTGCGGTCAGCTCTGTTTCAGCTGGGTAACGTTTTTCGTGTGCTGCGTTGAGTTTACCTAGGAAATCTAGTTGCGCACGTTGTTGCTGATCACTTAGGCCAGCAATGCGTTTGAGGTTAGGGATCGGTTCTCCCTTTGAGCGGACCCAAGTCCCCTGAAATGCTCCTGGAAGGAAACCACTTCCCCAGTTCGCTGCATGACCCTTAGGCAATCCGCGATTGAGCGGGTCTGACATTACCACGAAGGCAGGCAGGTTCTGGTTCTCTGTTCCCAGTCCATAAGTGACCCAACTTCCCACACAAGGATTGCTCATACGTGGGACTCCAGTGTTTGCCATGAACAGTGCAGGACTGTGGTTGTTGGACTCAGTATGAAAGGATTTGATGAATGCCATCTTGTCGACGTGTTGAGATAGATGTGGAAAAATCGAAGATGCCCACATTCCGCTCTGACCATATTGCTTGAACTCGAACGGCGACTTAAGTAGAGGACCGACTGCCTTGTCAAAGAAACCAGTCGTATTGTCAAAGCCTTCAAGCTTCTTGCCGTTGGCCTTTTCTAGTCCTGGCTTATAGTCCCAAGTATCAACATGACTTGGTCCACCGTTAATGAAGAGCCAAATCACGCGTTTTGCATTACCGAAGCCGTGCGGATAACGCGAAGCCATTGGATTGGCTCCAATATTTGTGCTGGCTTTTCCTTCACCAGTCAGTAAAGAATTCAGAGCTAGCATACCGATACCACCTCCTGCACGCTGTAATAATTCGCGTCTTGTGAAGGCGTTCTCTATGCGTCCGCAATGGTTGTCTTTAATCATTCGATGTAGATGAATTCGTTAGCACTCATTAGCGCACCGCAAAAGTCGGAAAGCGCTTTATGTTTGTCGTTGCTGTGTGATTTCTGCTGTTCTCCAATAAACTTTTCTGCCGCAGCAAGCTCGCCGTTAGATGGGAGCCTTCCGTATGCTATTTGGTAAGCTTCTTTGATAGGATCAGATTTTGCTGAGATTCTTTTTGCGAAGCCTTCTGCCATGCGTCGCATGTTAGGATCGTTGATGAAGATGAGTGCTTGGCTTGGGGTTGTTGTTACTGCCCGCTTTCCTAAACTTGTCAGGGAGTCAGGCCAGTCAAATGACTGCATGATTGGTACTAATTTGGTGCGTTTGATCATGAAGTAGATGCTGCGTCTTAGCATTTCTTCTTTTAGCGTTCCGGCGCCATACATTTTTTTATCCATCAGGTCACTTACTGCAAGCGCATTGTCACGGATAGCTTCCGCTTCGAGTCTTCGCGGCATACGCTTTGCCCGGTAAGCATCACTATTTAGTATGATTCGATGAATGTGTTTGAGGTTCCATTTCTTATCAATTAGCTCATGAGCAAGCCAGTCAAGTAGTTCAGGATTGCTTGGTCTTTGTCCCTGAAATCCAAAGTCATTGGGGGTAGCAACGATACCTTGGCCAAGATAATGTTGCCAGATACGATTGACAATGACCCGTGCAAGTAAGTGTCCTGCACCGTTTTTACTGTCAGTGATCCAGTCTGCGATTGCACTTCGGCTTTGTTCTGGCCTAGGAACATCGCCTCGAGTAAGAACCTGGAGAAATCCTAGCTTAGCGACTTCGCCTTTTTGCCGAGTGTCACCTCGTTTGAGGAAGTGCGTCTGTTTGTAAAAGTTTGGGATGCTGCCGCTGCTGGTGTGGTGACGCATGGGTTTGACTTTGTTACCATCACTGCAAACCATGACTTTAGTGATTGTCTTTTTTTGTTCTGATTCGAGATTGGTAAGAGCACTATCCAGTTCGCGCCATTCTTTATCGAGTGGCTTATAGATTTCAAGCAGTCTAGCACGCAATTTATTGTCGAATTTTCCCTTTGCTGCCTTGATCAGTTTATCAATCTGATTAGTAGCGATTTCCTCAGGACTCGCATTTTCTTTGCTAAAAGTTAGTGTTTTCGGTTCATGAACTGAGGATGATAAACGCAATCGACCAATATTATGACCAGTATTATTCTCGAATTTAAGGACAAATACTAAGTCCTCTCCAGTTTTGCAGTCTTCGGGGTTAGTTATTTCAAAAATAGCTGAGTGGTCCTTACCGAACTGCGGATCAATTGCCCATGCTGATTTTGGATTATCGTCAATTATTGCTGATACTGGTAAGTTATTTTGTTCAAAGGTTGCTCTAGGGTTGGCTAATTTAAGAGGCCGTCCGCCGCAGGTAACCTTGAGATCGCTCAGGGCAATATTTCCATTACTTGCTCGTCCCGGCCCTCCCTTTTTCATTGACTTGTGTGCTAAAGCTTCTAGACGAAAGGCCCTGAGATTGTCAGTTGGTGTTGAAGTGATGAATGTGTAGGTATCGAACGCTGCATTCTTACCGCTGGCTAGATGTGAACCGTCAGATTGAGGAGAAAATGTTGCACCACCTTGGGAGAGAAGCGATTTAGGAGAAAGGATATCCCATTGAGGATTTTTTATTGCGGTTGCTTTAGTTTCCAGTCTTTCCCTGTTCCAGGTACGGAATGCTGTAATTAGTCCCTCATTCGCATAATCATTTCGAGCAATTTTCGCTTTCTTTATTTTGTGTGTTAGTTCGTCGTTGCTTTTATTGTTGAGCGAACTCATATCAATGTCGATGTCACTACGTACCGTGGTCGTAAAGGCCGAAAGCATTCTATAATAATCTTTGGTAGGG
>MDSV01108230.1_pt1 | contig 11976 bp, 10 predicted proteins | sample 810851 | NCBI WGS metagenome assembly MDSV01 (sample SAMN05326640, study PRJNA326480) | marine metagenome | isolation source: seawater | place: Atlantic Ocean: North East | collected 2012 | reverse complement strand
GCTGGATGCCGCGCTCGCGCCGCGCGCGGTCTGGCTCGATGGCCGCCGCATGCGCTGACGCCAGCAGCCGTGCCTGGGGCAACGGAAAGATGGGCTCGAACTGTCCCGTCCAGGCTCGGAAGCGACCAGATGCGCCCACCTTTGTCGCGGTAGCGACCAGATGCGCCCAACTGACGCGGCCTAGACTGGAAACATGCCCGAATCAGCGACCCCGTCCGGCGTTCCCGCAGGGACCCGCCCGGCGTTGAGCGCGGTCGACGTGCTCGCCGTTCTGTGCGAACTCTTCGCGTTCGGGACTCTCGCGTTCTGGGGCTTCGCCGCCTGGCCCTTCCCCTGGAACATCGTCGCCGGCATCGTCGCGCCGGTGGTCGCCATCCTGCTGTGGGCGCTGTTCGTTTCGCCCCGGGCCGTCATCGTCGTCCACCCGTTCCTGCGGGCCGTGGTCGAACTCCTCGTGTATGTCTCGGCGACGATCGCCTGGTGGAGCGTGGGCCTTGTCTGGGTCGGCCTGATCTTCGGGGTCATCGCCGTCACCGTCGGCGTGCTCGCGGGGCGCCGCCGGCTGGCATGAGCGACCGAGAGGTCCTCGCGCAGCTGCGTGCCGAACTCGGCGACGCGCTCGACACGTCGGATGCCTCTCTCGAGGCCGCCCGCGCCGACAAGTCTGGGCACGCCAGCACCGGCCGTCCTCTCGCGGTCGTGCGCGCCCGGAACGTCGAAGACGTGCAGGCGACGCTGCGCATCGCGTCGGCCACGGGGACACCCGTCGTCACCCGCGGTGCCGGCACGGGGCTCGCGGGCGGTGCGAATGCCGGACCCGGCGAGATCGCCCTCTCGGTTCGGGCGATGGATCGCATCGTGGAGGTACGGCCCGACGACCTGCTCGCCGTGGTCGAGCCCGGCATCCTGAACGCGGACCTGAACCGCGCGCTTGCCGAGTACGGCCTCTGGTGGGCGCCCGACCCCGCCAGCCGCGACATCTCCACAGTCGGCGGCAACATCGCCACGGGAGCGGGCGGACTACTGTGCGCCAAGTACGGCGTGGTGCGGGATGCCGTCCTCGGCGTCGATATCGTCCTCGCAGACGGCCGACTCCTGCACCTCGGCCATCGCACGGTCAAGGGCGTCACAGGGCTCGACCTCACATCCCTCGTGATCGGTTCCGAGGGCATCCTCGGCGTCGTGGTTGGTGCGACCCTGAAGCTGCGGCGACTCGTGCCCGGCGAGGTGTGCACCATCGCCGCAACCTTCACGGATGTCGGCACCGCCGCGAGTGCGTGCAGCGCAGTCACCGCCACGGGACTGCAACCAGCGATCATGGAGCTGCTGGATGCCGCAGCCCTGACGGCCATCCATGAGTTGCTGGGCCTTGCCGCGCCGACCCCGGGCGCGGCGCACGTGACGATCCAGACCGATGGCGCTGCGGCGGCAGCTGACGCGGCGGCGATCACCGCGGTCCTCGAGGCAGCGGGAGGAACCGTCGCCGTGTCCACCGACCGCGACGAGGGCGAGCGGCTTCTCGCGATCCGCCGGTCGGTGCATCCCGCGATGGCACGCCTGGGCACGACCCTCATCGAGGACGTTTCGGTACCACGCTCAGCGCTCGCGGCGATGTTCGCGCGCATCGCCGACATCGAGCGCCGCTACGGCCTCGTGATCCCCACCGTCGCTCACGCTGGCGATGGGAACCTGCATCCGAACTTCATCTTCGACGGTCCCGACGTGCCCGCGCCGATCTGGGAAGCCGCCGATGAGCTGTTTCGTGCCGCGCTCGAGCTCGGCGGAACTCTCACCGGCGAGCACGGCATCGGGGTGCTCAAGCGACGGTGGCTCGCTGACGAACTCGGCGATGACCAGTGGGAGCTGCAGCGCCAGATCGCGCGTGTCTTCGATCCGCAGGGGATCCTGAACCCCGGCAAAGTGTTCGGGCCGTGAGCGACACCGTGAGTGGGGTCATCCACGTCAGCGCGGCAGTCATCGTGTCGACCGACGGCCGCGCCCTCGTCGTGCGCAAGCATGGCGCTACCGTCTTTCAGCAACCGGGCGGAAAGCCCGACCCCGGCGAGAGCGCGATGGATGCCGTCATCCGTGAGATCGCAGAAGAGACCGGCATCCGGGCCGCGGCTGAAGATCTCGTCCCGCTCGGCCGGTTCGAAGCTGCCGCGGCCAACGAGCCGGGACACCGCGTCATCGCCGATGCGTTCGTGCTGCGAGTGAGCGAGGCCCGAGCTGACGCCAGCGCCGAGATCGCTGAGCTGCGCTGGATCACCGAGCACGAGGTTGCATCGACGCCGCTCGCACCCCTCAGCCGAACGCACCTGATCGGTTTCGCGTGGAGTGACTCCGCTGCTTAACCCCAGCCCTGCCGGCGCACGGCGCTCGGCCTACAAGCCCTGCCAGTCCGGCTTGTTCGCGTAGGCATACCGGTAGTACTCGGCCCGAGCGAGTTCGGCTGCGGCATCCTCATCGACGACGACGGTGACGTGCGGATGAAGCTGAATCGCCGAACCGGGGACGGATGCCGACAGTGGGCCCTCGACGGCGGCGGCGAGAGCCGCGGCCTTGGAGCTCCCGAACGCGAGGAGCACGAGGTGGTCTGCCTCGAGAATCGTGCCGAGGCCCTGCGTGATGCAGTGCATCGGCACCTCGTCCGGCGAGGCAAAGAAGCGCGCATTGTCGGTGCGTGTCTGTTCCGTGAGTGTCTTGACGCGCGTGCGAGAGGCGAACGACGAGCCCGGCTCGTTGAAACCGATGTGCCCGTCGGTGCCGATCCCGAGGATCTGCAGGGCGATGCCACCAGCATCCATGATCGCTGCCTCATAGATCTCGCCGGCGTGCGCGACTCCGTCGAGACGCCCATCGGGGACGCGAATGCGCGCCGGGTCCAGCCCCAACGGCTCGACCACTTCGCGCGTGATGACCGACCGGTAGCTCTGCGGGTGCGCGGGATCGAGGCCCACGTACTCGTCGAGGGCGAACCCGCGCACCGTTGACAGGTCGACGCCCGCGAGGGCGGGCACCAGCGCCTGATATACCGGGAGCGGCGTCGAGCCGGTCGCGAGTCCGAGCACGAGGTCAGGCGTCGCGCGGATACGCCGCGCGATCTCGCTCGCGACCAGCTTCCCGCCTGCCTCGCGGCCCGGGACGATGATGACTTCAGCCATGGGAAAGAACCTCTCTTTCGTCTGCAGCTTCAGTGCCGATGAGCGCCGCTCCGAGCGCTGCGGCAGGCGCACCCGCGGGGAGGATCTCAACGCGGTCGACCAGCTGGAGTGAACGCAGGAATGCCGATTCCCGCGCGCTCACCTCCAGCTGAGCAGCCACCTCGCTCTGCAGTCGGGTGCCGAGAGCGGTGATGCCGCCGCCGAGGACCACGGTGTCGACATCCGCGGTGAGCACAAGCACCCGGATAGCGGCGGCGACGCCTCGGGCGAGGTCGGTTCGCACCAGCACGGCTGCCGCATCACCGCCGTCGGCAGCGTCGAAGACGTCTCGAATCGGGAGCGCGCCGGGCCTGCCCCACCGGGCTGACACCGCGCCTCCGCCGGCCAGCGCCTCGATGCAGCCGCGTTGGCCGCAGCGGCACACGGGTCCCGCCGGATCGATCGACAGGTGCCCGATCTCTCCGGCACCACCGCGCGCCCCGCGCCAGAGCACGCCACCCGTCACGATGGCGGCGGCTATCCCCGTCCCGAGGTTCAGATACCCCATCGAGAGCGTCCCGCCCCGCAGCGAGGCAGCACCCAGTGCCGCTGCCTTGACGTCGTTCTCGACGCGCACGGGCACTCCGAGAACCGGAGCGACGGCGGCGGCAAGATCGAGCGTCTCGACGCCGAGGTTGACGGCGTGTTCGACCCGGCCTGACCCCGGTTCGATCCGGCCGGGAATCCCGATCCCCACCGACCGGACATCCGCCGCTGTGAGCGCGGGATCAGCCTGCAGATTGGCGACCGCGTCGAGGATCGTCTGCACGACGGCATCCGGACCCCACCCGGTGGCCAGGCGCGTGCGGGCGACGATGGTGCCGTTCGGGGCTACGGCGACAGCATCCGTCTTGGTTCCCCCGACATCGAGGCCGAGTCTCATCGTCCGCCCCCGATCGAGAGGCGGTGGGTGGTGCACATTCTCATCAGCCCTTTACCGCTCCGGCGACAAGTCCACCGGTCATTCGGCCCTGAACGATGAGGAAGAAGATGACCACCGGCAGAGCGATCAGGGTGGACCCGGCCATCACCGCTCCCCAGTTCACGGCGCCGCCCACCGACGAGGACTGGAAGGCATTGAGCCACGGCATCAGCGTGAGGTTGTAGCCCTTCATCATGAGCAGAGCCATCGTGAACTCGTTCCACGACTGGATGAACGCGAAGATCCCGGTGGCCACGAGGCCCGGCGCGAGCAGCGGGAACGTGACCTTCCAAAAGGCCTGAGACTTGGTGCAGCCGTCGATCATGGCTGCCTCTTCGAGGTCGGCGGGAACTCCCGCGACGAACCCGCGCAGGGTCCAAATCGTGAAGGGGATGACGGCGGCGGTGTACACGATTCCGAGCCCCAGCAGCGTGTTCATGAGGTGCCAGTCGTCGATCATCCCGTAGATCGTGAACATCATCGCTTCGCCGGGGATCATCTGCACGACGAGTACCGCCACGATGAAACCGCGCTTGCCGCCGAAGCGGAAGCGTGCGACAGCCACCGAGGCGAGGAACGCGAACAGCAGCGTGACGATGAGGACGCCGACGGTGACGGTCACGGTGGTGCCCAGCGCGTGCGGGAAGTCGGTCTGGCCCGGGGCAGCCTCCCGTGTCCACGCCGTGATGTAGTTCTCGAGGGTGAAGTCCAGTGGCACGAAGCTCGGGTCGCGGCTGATGATCTCGTTCGTCGGGGTGAACGACATGTTCACCATCCAGTAGACGGGGAACACCGACATCACGAACACGACAGCTGCCGCGATGTTCAGCAGGGTACGCGTCACGACCTTGCGCGGGCTCGGTCGGCGCGCTCCCTCGAGCCGCGGGGAACGCGTACCGCGAGGACGGCCGCGGGGCTCGTCGTCGATGCCGATAGTGCCGAGTTGGGTGGCGGGGGTGACCTGAGTACTCACAGCTCCTCCTCCTTGAGCGTCGTGCGTACGTATCCCCACGAGAGGACAAGCAGCAGGATGACCATCACGACACCGATCGCCGCGGTGGCGCCGAACTCACCGACCCCCTGCCGGAACAGGTAGGTGCCGAGCACGTTCGTCTCGGAGGCCAGTCCCCCGCGGCTTTGCAGCGCATACACCTGCGTGAAGATCCGGAGGTTCCAGATGATCTGCAGCACGAGCACAACGGTGAGAACGCTGCGCAGGTAGGGGAAGACGATGAGCCGGAACCGTGACCAGCCGGTCGCGCCGTCCAGCGATGCCGCCTCGAGCACCTCATCCGGAACCTGACCGAGGGCGGCGTAGGTGGTGAACGCCACGAACGGCACCGACTGCCACACGATGATGATCGTGAGAACCATGAAGAACGACCAGGGGTTCAGCAGCCAGGAGTGGTTCGTCCAGTTCTCGGTGCCGGTGAGGGTGTTGAGCATGGAGTTGACCAGGCCGTACTCGGTGTCGAAGATCCATCCCCACACGACTGTCGCCGTGAGGGGTGGCATCGCCCACGCGACCAGCAGACCGATCGACACGACGATCCGCCATGCGCGGCTCAGCCGCACCATGAGGACCGCGACGAGGATGCCGAGACTGAGGTTCAGCACCGTGAGCACGATCATGATCCCGAGGCTGCGCATGAGCACGGCCGGGAAGTCGGACTTCGTGAACAGGTCGACGTAGTTCTCAAACCCGACGAAGGTCGGCCAGGTGCCCTGAACCTTGTTCTTGACGGTGTAGTCAGTGAAGGACTGCACGACCATCAGGACCGCGGGGTAGACGGTCATCACCCCGATGACGATCAGGGCCGGCGTCAGCAGGCCCCAGGCGTTCCGGGCCTCGCGGCGGTTCCTGCGCTTGACGCGGTCGGCGATCAGGTTCGGCGGAGGCGGCGAATCGGAAGCCGTCGATGCGGCGAGAGTGGTGGTCACGGCGATCCCTCCTTTCTGCGGCGGATGGCGGGTACGACGAACGACGGCATGCGTCGATCATCACGGACGGATGGTCCGATCACTCGGTTCGGTGCACGACCGGGAAACTCATGCATCGGACGGAGCCATCGGGCACGTGGTCGGGGTGCCGCCGCGCGGGGAGGCCCGCGCGGCGGCATCCGTCGATCACTGGTTGAGGATGGCCTCGATCTGCTCGTCGAGCGCGGTGGCTACAGCCTCGACGTCCTCGCCCTGAGCGATGCGCACCAGAGCGTCAGGGATGATCTGGGCAGCCTCGACCTCGGCCCAGTTCGGGCTAGCCGGCGTCCCCTTCGAGTTGGCAAGAGCCGCAGCCTGGGCCTGGGCGATCGGGGTGTCCGGCAGAGCGGAGGCGGCCGAGATGATTCCGGGCGTGAGGCCCTGCTCAGCGAGAAGCTTCTGGTAGTCCTCGGAGAGCATGATCTCGAGGGCTGCCTTTGCCTTCGTCGGCGCGGCGCTCTTCGTGGCGACGGCTACGTTGGATCCGCCCGCGAAGATCGGGGCGGTCTCGCCGGCTTCGAGGCCCGGCAGCGCGAACGCGCCGAGGTCGGCTGCATAGGTGTCGGGGCACCCTTCGGAGTTCTGCCCGGCGTCCTCATCGGCCCACGGCCACGCACCCGTCAGGTTTCCGGCGGCCCATGCGGGGCTTGAAATGAACCCGGCCTCGCCGTTGCAGAAGGCAATGTTTGCCATCAGCTCGTTGCCGTCGGCCGGCGCGACAGTGGCGTCCTGATACACCGTCTGCAGGAGGTTGAGACCCTCGAGGCTCTCGGGGCTCGAGAACTGTGCGTCCCACGTGTCGCCGTCCTGAACGGCGATCTCGCCGCCGAAGGCCCAGATATAGGGAAGCGCGTTGTACCAGTCCTTGCCGGGTGCGTAGATGCCCGAGACCGTGTCGGTGGTCATCGCGACGCCCTCGGCAACGTACTCATCGAGGGTCGCGGGGACCTCGTCGACCATCATCGGGCTGTAGAAGACGATCCGGCCGCCCGCGTAGTAGGGCGCGGCGTAGAGCGATCCCTCGTACGTGCCAGCCTCGACGAGTCCGGGCAGCAGGTCCGAACCGCCGAGCTGGTCCTGAATGTCGGAGATGTCCAGGAACAGGCCGGCATCCGCGAAGCCCAGTGCCTGCGTGTTGCCAACCTCGACGACATCCGGAGAGTCGTTCGACGACAGTGCGGCGGTGTACGTGTCCGACACGTCAGCCCACGTCTTCTCTTCGATCGTGAGCGTCCAGCCCTCGTTCTCGGACTCGAAGGTCTGCTTTAGGTAGTCACGAGCGGTCTGGGGCGTGTCGGCGCCGACGAGCCACACCGTGATGTCGCCCGTTTCGGGCTCCGCGGGGGCACCGCCGGCACAGCCGGCCAGCACGAGCGCCGAGGCGCCCGCGAGGGCGACGGCTCCGAGCGTCTTCTTCATGGTGTCTTCCTTCGTGTTTCTCTGGTGTTCGGAAGAGGTCGGGCGACCTATCCGGTGGGGGGAATGGTTGGGGCGGCGGTTACGACACCCCGAGCTGGCCTGACAGGACCATGACGGCAGCTCCGCGCAGAACGATGTCCTGGCCTTGCGCCGTCATCCGAACGCGCACGCCGTCATGGAACCGGGCTAGCGTGCGAGTGCGGATCGTCTCGACCGTTGCCTCTGCGAGAGGACCGGCGAGAAGTTCATCGGGACCCGAGAGCACGATCTCGGAGACATCGAGCGCACCGACGATGGGCGCGAGCGCGATGCCCAGGCGTTCACCGGCGTCGCGCAGCTGCTGCTCACGGTCTGCGGGAGTCTCGGCATCCGCCATGCGAGCCGTCAAGGCGGGCACCGACAGCCACGCCTCGAGGCATCCGACTTTGCCGCACGCGCACTGTGGGCCGCCGTCGGTGCCCACGGTGACGTGTCCGATCTCGCCCGCCGCGAAGTGCGCACCGCGCATGGGCTGACCGGCCGATACCAGTCCCGACCCGACGCCGCGTCCGACCTTCACGAGCACGACGTCGTCGCGCGCACCACCGAAGGTGTATTCGGCTAGAACGGCGGCGTTCGCGTCGTTTGCCACGAGCACCGGCAGCCCGAGGGCATCCTCGAGGATGCTGCGCAGCGGCAGCTGCGTCCAGCCGAGGCCGGGAGCGCTGAGCACGACACCGTCGTTGTCGACGACGCCGGGAGAGCCGACACCGATTCCGAGGACCGGGGCGTGGGCATCGGCGACCAGGTGCCGTGCCAGCTCGATCACCGCATCCCGGGCATCTTCTGCCCCGCGCGGTGCCGCAATCTCGTGGCGGGCGACGATATCGCCGTCGAGGGTGAGGATCGCGCCGAGGAACGTGTCGGGGCCGGAGAGATCCATGCCGAGGATTCGGTGGCCCGCACGATCGAGGTCGACAACCATCGCGGGCTTGCCCGGACCCGACGCTTCGCGAACGCCGAGCTCGGCAACCAGGCCGTCACCGATGAGCTCGGCGACGAGGTCGGAGATTGTGACGCGTGTCAGCCCCGTCTCCCGGGAAAGGTCAGCCCGACTCATGGCGCCGTCATGGAAGAGCGTCTGGAGAACGAGGGAGCGATTGTGGGCACGGGCGTGCTCGGGCAGCACCTTTGCCCGGCGAAGACTGCGGCGCTGCACCGTGTCCGAAGCGACAGCTGCGGCATCCGTGGACGCCGTGGGCTGGGCGCCACGAGCCATGAGGGTGTGCGCGGGCCCCGTGGAAGAGCCGCGCTGCACTTCCGATGCAGTCATGTTTGTTAGTAGACCTTACGAACAAAAGAACTGCAAGAGCGTGACCGAATTTGGACGGACAGTTTACAAAACCGTTACATGCGCTTGGGGCGCGGCGACCGGATGAATGCGGTGTCACATCGTCGCCGTGCGCAGGTCGGATCCATCGTCGACCGGGCAGGAGCCGTAACATGCCAAGGGCGCTTGTGCACCGCCCGGAAAGGAAGCAGCGTGCCCTACTTCGACCTCTCCGCCGCTGAGCTCGAGGCCTATGTCCCGCAGATCAACGAACCCACAGACTTCGACGCCTTCTGGGCCATCACGCTCGAGGAATCCCGCGTCGCGGGCTGGGAGCCGCGACTGACTCCTGTCGACTCGGCGCTGCGGTCGGTCGACGTGTTCGATGTGTCGTTCGCGGGTTTCGGCGGCGACCCGATCAAGGCCTGGCTGCTGGTACCCGCCGGCGCAACCGCCCCGCTTCCCGCGGTGGTCGAGTACATCGGATACGGCGGCGGACGGGGCCTCCCCTCCGAGCGGCTTGCGTGGTCGGCGGCCGGCTACGCGCACCTCATCATGGACACGCGCGGCCAGGGCTCGACGTGGGGCACTGGCGGCGAGACTCCCGACCCGCACGGCACCGGCGCCGCAACCAACGGATACATGACCCGCGGAATAGATGACCCGGCCGACTACTACTACCGCCGGGTTTTCACGGATGCCGTCCGTGCGGTTGACGCCATCCGCATGCTTCCCCAGATCGACGCGGATCGCGTTGCCGTCACCGGCGGCAGCCAAGGTGGTGGTATCGCCCTCGCTGCCGGCGCACTGTCGGAAGGACTCGTCGCCGTCATGCCCGACGTGCCGTTCCTCTGCCACTTCTCCCGGGCCGTCGGGCTGACCGACCGCGACCCCTACCAGGAACTCGTGCGGTACCTCAGCGTGCACCGGGACGCCCGGGAGCACACCTTCAGGACGCTCAGCTACTTCGATGGCGTCTCGATGGCGCGCCGCGCTACCGCTCCGGGGCTCTTCTCGGTCGCGCTCATGGACTTCACCTGCCCGCCCTCGACCGTGTATGCCGCGTTCAACAACTACGCCGGGCCCTCCAAGCGGATCGTCGCCTACGAGTTCAACGATCACGAAGGAGGCGGCGCTCTCCAGTGGAACCAGCAGGTCGCGTTCCTCGCGGAGCTGGGGATCCAGTGAACGCTCGGATACCTGCCGTCGTCGCGATCGACGCCGGCCAGACTGGCATGAAGGTGCGCGTGCGCACGGATGCCTCGGTCGGTGAGGCTCTGCTGCCGGGCGTTCGCACCGACCAGCCGGTGCTCCCGCAGATCGGTCTGGCGGCGCGACAGATCGCGGACGAGTTCGACCTCGACATCCGTCACCTCGCGGCGGGAGTTTCGGGCCTTACCGACGGCGAAACGACTCCGGCTGCTGTCGCGGCGCTGGTGCGCAGCGCCGGGGCCGCACACGCCGTCGTCGCGCATGATGCGACGACCTCCTACCTCGGCGCCCGCGGCACCGCGCACGGTGCCGTCGTCGCGGCGGGAACGGGGGTCGTGACTCTCGGTGTCGGCCCCGGCGGCGCCGCGCGCGTCGACGGCTGGGGCTACCTCATGGGAGACGCCGGCAGCGGCTTTTGGCTCGGACGCGAAGCGCTGGTCGCCGCGATGCGCGACCACGATGGTCGAGGCACAGCGACGGCGCTCACGGATGCCGTCCGCGGGCGTTGGCCAGATCTCGAGCAGGCCTACATCGATCTGCAGGCAGACCCCGCCCGGGTGAGCATCGTCGCCTCCTTCGCGGCCGAGGTCGCACAGGCAGGCGCGGACGGGGATGCGGTGGCTCTCGACATCCTGCGCCGTGCCGGGGACCTGCTGGCAGAGAGCGCGCTCACGGCGCTGCGTCGCGTCGACGCCGAACCGGCGGTGTGCGCGATCGGCGGGGTCTTCCGTTCCGAGGCGCTGCGCGAGGAGTTCACGCGGGCGCTGGTGAATGGGCGACCGGATGCGCGGATCGTGGAGCCCGCCGGGATCGGCATCGACGGCGTCGAGGCCCTCATCGACCTGCCCGCCGATCACCCGCTCGCCCCCCTCACCTGGTCGGCCCGCGCCTAGCCCGGGCACGCCCGGAAACGACGTCGGGCCGCCCCGCAGAAGCGGAGCCGCCCGAGTCAGAGTGGATCAGCGCAGCGCGTCGATGACGGCGTTGAAGGTCGCCGAGGGTCGCATGACCTCGTTGACCAGTTCGCCGTTCGGGCGGTAGTAGCCACCGATTTCGACCGGTGACCCCTGCGCACCGTTGAGCTCCGCGACGATCGTCGCTTCCTCGGCCGAGAGCTTCTCAGCCACCGGCGCGAAGATCGCCGCGAGATCAGCGTCCTCGGTCTGCTTCGCCAGCTCCTGCACCCAGTAGAGGGCGAGGTAGAAGTGGCTGCCGCGGTTGTCGATCGTGCCGAGCGCGCGCCCCGGGGACTTGTCGTTCTCGAGGAAGGTGCCCGTGGCAGCATCCAGCGTGTCGGCGAGGACCTTGGCCCGGGCGTTGCCCGTGGTCTCGGCAAGATGCTCGAGGGATGCCGCGAGCGCGAAGAACTCGCCGAGCGAGTCCCAGCGCAGGTAGTTCTCGCTCAACAGCTGCTGCACGTGCTTCGGGGCAGACCCGCCGGCGCCGGTCTCGAACAGTCCGCCGCCCGCGAGCAGCGGCACGATCGAGAGCATCTTGGCGCTCGTGCCGACCTCGAGGATCGGGAAGAGGTCGGTGAGGTAGTCGCGCAGCACGTTGCCGGTGACCGAGATGGTGTCCAGGCCATGGCGCATGCGCGCAAGCGTGTAGCGGGTGGCTTCCTCGGGCGAGAGGATGCTGATCTGCACGCCCTTGGTATCGAGCAGCGCGAGCCCCTGGTGCACCTTGGCAATCAGCTGCGCGTCGTGCGAGCGGTTCACGTCGAGCCAGAACACCGCGGGAACCCCGGTTGCCCGGGCACGGGTCACGGCGAGCTTGACCCAGTCCATGACCGCGATGTGCTTGGTCTGCGTCGCGCGCCAGATATCGCCGGCACCGACTTCGTGCTCAAGGAGCACCTCACCCGACGAGTCGAGCACCTGAACGACGCCGGGAGCGGCGATCTCGAACGTCTTGTCGTGGCTGCCGTACTC
>MDSV01092387.1_pt1 | contig 11976 bp, 11 predicted proteins | sample 810851 | NCBI WGS metagenome assembly MDSV01 (sample SAMN05326640, study PRJNA326480) | marine metagenome | isolation source: seawater | place: Atlantic Ocean: North East | collected 2012 | reverse complement strand
CTTTTTCATTTAAAAAATCAAATGATATATTTTTTTCAATCGTAGCATCTAAAAGATAAATATTTTGAGCAATATATCCAATTTTGTTTCTCCAATTATCTAGATCTTGATAAATGCTTTTATTATTAAAATAAATATTTCCAGTGTCTGGTTTTAAGAGCCCAAGCATCAAATGAAACAAGGTGCTTTTACCTGCTCCTGTTTCGCCAGTTATACCTAATTTTATTCCCTCTTTGATTTCAAAATTAATTTTTTTTATAATATTTTTTTCTTCATCAGGATAGGAGAAAGAAACATTATCCAGAGAGATAAAATTATTTTTTTTATTTATGTTTAAACTATTAATTTTTTTTTCATAATTATTTAATAATTCAATTTTATTATTACTTAATTCTTTAAGAAGAATATTTATGCTAGGTGTGTAAAGCCTAATATAAGTAATACTTGTAATTATTGAATTAAAGGCAGGAATAAATCTTACTACTGATATTACTATTAAAGATAAAATTGTTAAAAGTGTTGTTGTGTTACTATTCAAGTTTAATAAGATTATAGTTGAAATAGTTATAAAAAAAATCGATAGAACTTCTAAAATTAACCTAGGAGACCTTTCAAAATAAGTGAAGTGAAATATATTTTTCTCAAGTTCTTCTCTGTTGTGGTTATAAAATTTTAAGACATCTCTCTCTTTATTTAATATTTTAATATCCTTTATAGCTCCAAAAGTTTCATTAATCATTTGTATCAAATTAACTTTTAAATCCTCATTTCTTTCAGACTTATTCTTTATTATTGGTCTAATTATCTTTATGTACAAAACTGAAAGTAGCAAAAAAAGTATTGAGACACTTACTGTAACTACTGGGTTTACTATAGCCAAAAGAGTAAAGAGAACTAGTAGCGCTAAACACTCTCTAAACATATTTATTGTTTGGGCAAGATAAACACTAAGCCCTTCAACGGACTCTGTTGTATTTCTTGTTAAAACTGCTGGATTATTTCTTAAGTGATAAGCAAATGGTGCAAATAAATAACTTTTTAGTAATTTTGATGAAATTTCTAATTTTATTTTTTTAACAAATCTACTGGTTAAATCTATTAAAATAAATAATAAAATATTTTTAATTAAGAAAATACTAATAATTATTGTTCCAAAAACCTTTATAGCTTGAATATGATTTAAATCAGAAAAATAAAAAAAATTGTAATTTTCAAATTTATCTAAAATAAATGAGGAGTCTATTATTAATCCTACAAAAATTGGTATTGATGCTAGAGATATAAACTCAGTAAAAAAAGTAAGAAAGTTAAGAAATAGAATAAAATTTAATTTAAATTTATCTTGTTTGCTTAAAATATTTTTAATTTTGGATATCATATTTTGAAATTAAATTTTAATTAGGCAATGCTCCGCACTTTGTAAAAGATCGATTTCACAAGTTGGTCATTTTTTAAATTATACTGGCTCTATTAAATAGTCTTTTTTATTTATTTGAGCTTTAACGTTTCCTACTAAAATACTCAGTTTATTTTTGTTAATTTCTAAAACTTTAAGCAAAGCACCTGCTAATGGACCCGATAAAAATTTGTAATTTTTATTTTCACATACACTAAATATATTTTGCTTAATTAAACCCTCTTTGTTTTCTAAACTTTTACATTTTTCGATAAAGTGTAATATTTCTTCTTGAGCAGAACAAAACCCCTCTAAAAAATATTTTAGACCTTTGGTGTTTTTTAAGTGAAGCAAAATTTTTTTATTTTGAAAAGTTTGATGAAAACAAAAAACATAATCCCCTAACAAAAAGATTTGCTTACTATCTTTTTTATTTTTTTTTGTACCTTCTATATGTAGTTTTGGTATATAAAATTCACAATCTTGACCTAGTTTTTTTTTCAATTCACCTTTAAAAAAACTTAATTTTTTTCTGTCGACTTTTATTATTGACCACATTTTACTCTATCTCCTTTTTAAGCTCATCATATTCTCGCATTTTTCTTTTCATAAAATTTAAAGTTAAATTTGTTTTTTCTTTTATTCCTTGAGGAGTGAGAAAATAAAGATAATTGCTTTTTTTAGGGTTTTTTTTAAAGTTTTTAATCTTAATTAACCCTTTTTCTTGGAGAGCTCTTAAACAATAATTCAACTTTCCTAAACTGAAACCCAGTTCATTGGCAAGTTCTCTTTGACTAGACTCAGGTTTTTTGTGTATCGTTCTTAGTAAATCAAAATGATCTTCGTTATCTTTCATAATATTGTTCAACTATTGAACGATTTATATCGTTCATAGTTTGAACAGTAAAGTGAAAAAACAGTTTTTGTGACCTAAAATGTAGTTAAATTCAAGCTTTTTTCGGTAATTAAGGCTGTTTTTATAAAATCTCTTTTTTTATGTTTTCTATAGTGTCTGCAGCTGTAATAGAAATAAACTCTGGGCTATTAACGAATTTTTTTCTATATTCATCTTGATTTAATTGTATCAGCTCGAGAACTCTTTTTTCAAACTCCTCAAAACTAAATTTTTCCAAATAAGTTATACCTGAAAAAGGCTCTTTAAACTCATCATGTCCTAGAAAATTTAAAGATAATACCTTTTTATGTAAAGCTGAGATCTCTCGCAAAAATGTTGAATTGTGACCAATAATCAATTCGCTTTTAAAAGCATTTTCAAACGTACTGAAGGAATTTTCTTTTGGTACAATAGTGTAATCATAATCTTTTAAAAAATATTTATAATATTGTTTTTCTTCAAGATGGCTATTATTAAAGGTTTGATTTTTACCTGAAAAAATTAATTTTAAATTATTTTTTTTACAAACACGTAATGTATATTCTGCAACTTTTCCAGGTATTTCATAATAGTCAGAAATATTTTTTAAATCATTGGTAGTTCTTGATGAAGGTTCACCAATCAAACAGATATCATAAACTTTTTTAATTATATTTAAGTTTTTATTTTTCAATCTTCTTATAAACAATGACGCTCTCAAAGAACCAACTGGAAGGTATCTTTTTATTTTAGCTTTAGTATTTTTAAATAATTTTTTTTCATATTCACTAAAACATAAAAAGTTTGGAATATAAATAATTTTATTTAAATTTTCATCATTAACAAATCCAGCACCTCTCAAACAAGAATGCTGGATTGCAACAAATTTAATTTTAGTTTCTTTGAAATAGTCGGCAGAAAAGTAAAAATCAGCTGAGGTTTCAACAGCAGTAACTACAGTTTTTGGATCAACCTGTTGAATAATAAAATTTAAATAATTTTGTTTAGGAGATCTTTTAAAAATATTTTCGATTAAAAAGATAATTAGTTTGAACGAAAGATAAATTTCTTTAATTTCTGAGGGTCTCACAGGTAATACAAAATATTTATCCTTAGGAATTATTTCCTTTAAACTATCAACGTTACTTGAGTCAAAAATAATTATTTCCCTTTTGTGTAGTTTTTTAAATTTAAATATAACGTTTTTTAAAAAAAAAAAGTATTTCAGTATTTTAAGCATTAATTTTATACCAAGAATGTGTTATTCATATTTCTATAATCTAAAGAAATTATCTTTTCTATAAATTCTATTACGGGTATCAATTAAAATTTTTGAGAACTTTATTATCATTTTATAATTAAAAGCATCATGATCTGTTACCAAAACTACACAGTCATAATTTTTTATATTTTTATTAATATCTATATTTTTTGATCTTCCCACTAATTTTTTAAAAAGACTATCATTTCTATCTACGTGAGGATCTGAAAAATCAACATTAAATTTCATTTTACTAAGAGATTGTAATATTTTTATACCGGCTGACTCCCTTATATCTTCAATATTTTTTTTATATGCTAAACCTAAGATTAATACTTTTTTTCTTTTGGTTGTCTTATTTTTACTAATAATCTTTGCAATATTTTTTATCGTCCATTGAGTTGTCTTAATATTTATTTCACCTGCAATCTTAATAAATTTTGCTTCTTGACCAAATTTTTTAGCTCTCCAATAAAGATAATATGGATCTATTGGTATACAATGGCCCCCAACACCTGGGCCAGGATAAAAAGCTGAGAAACCAAATGGTTTTGTTGAAGCCAACTTAATTATTTTATTAATATCAATTTTCATAGCTAAACAAATCATTTTGAGTTCGTTGACTAAGCCAATATTTACTGATCTATAAATATTTTCTAATAATTTTGTCATCTCTGCTTCTTCTAAAGAGCCTGCAACTTCTACGGAATTAACAATTTTTTTATAGAGTAACTCGCTCAATATAGAGCAATTTTTTGAATATCCTGAGGTAATTTTATTTACTTTATTAAATGGTACAGCACTTCCTGGGTTTTCTCTCTCAGGTGAGTAAGACAGGAATAAATCTTCACCTAATTTAAATTTTTTTAAATTATTTCCAATTATATCTCTTGTTGTACCCGGATAAGTAGTGCTCTCAAGTATTATGAGCTGACCTTTTTTAATAAATTTTTTAATTTTTTTTAAGGTGTTTTCAATTGCAGATAAATCTGGTTTAGTATTTTTTTTTATCGGTGTTGGAAGACAAATTATTATAACATCACATAAACTAATATTTTCATATTTCTCAGTGTAAAAACTCTGATTTTTTAATGATCTAATCTTTTTGTCGCTAATATATGAAAATGGAGATATTCCTTTGATTAGTTTTTCTAGTTTTATTTTATCTCTATCAAATCCTATAGTTTTAATATTTTTTTTTTTAAATTGTAATAATAATTGAATTCCTACATACCCAACACCCACAACGCCTACAACTGCTTTTTTATTTTTAATATTTTTATAAAGGTTGTAAAAATATTTTTTCTTATTTACCATATTTTTTTGAATTTATGACTATTTTCATTTTTTTCTTTTTATTTTAAATACCCTTATGTTTTTTTAAGAGATATTCAATACTTATAAGTTGCCAGATTAAATTGGAGTTTTTTATTCCCTCATCTTTTCTAAATTTTTGTAAGTAATCAGCCAATTTTTTTTTTATTTACTAATTGATCTATGTAAAGATTTTTTGATGAAAGCATATCATTGGCCCAAGAAAAAAGTGATGTTTTTAACCATTTAGTTTGTGGATCGGACTGGTAATATTTTTTTTGTTTTATAAATTTGTTATATTTAAACTTATTTAAAGCAAAGCTTCTATAATAGTCTCTTAAAATCCCGTTATGAATTAATTGATTGTTCTTAAGAGAAAAGAAAAAATTTACTACATTGTGATCTAAAAGAGGAACTCTAAGTTCCTTGCCATGGGCCATTGAAGCTCTGTCACAACTTCTTAAAATTCTGCTTAATTTACAAAAAAAAATATCTCTATACAAAAATTTTTTTAGATAACTCTTGTTTTTTTCTAACTTATTAATGATATCCTTATAAAGCCATGAACTCTCATTTTTTTTAAATTTGAAAATGTTATCATAACTTGAATTTGTTCCATCAGCAGATACACCGCCGTAAAAATATCCTTTTAATGAATTTTTAAAAAAATGAACAAAAGCTTTGATGTCCATGTTTTCGTTATTTTTAAAACTTTTTATTTCATTGATTGTGTCAAAAATTTTAAGTTTTTTCATCAAGTCTAAAATATATAGTGGAAAAGCATACTTATAACCAGCCGCCATTTCATCTCCTCCTTGCCCTTCTAATACTACTTTGCAATCAGCTGGGTAACTTCTTTCTATAAGAATATCTTTGGCGATTGTTACAATTCCAGGATACGGTTCATCTTGATGGTCAAAAACTTTTTCAAATTTTTCAACAATATCTTGGCTTTTAATTTCATGCTCATTAATTTTCCATCCATAATGTTCTGACATTTCTTTAAGATCTTTTCTATGATCGAATTCTGGGTCAGAAAAAAAATAGCTATTGGCTGATATTTTTTTTTGTCCTCCGTTAATATGATTTAAGTAAGATATCATAAGATTGGAATCTAGTCCTGAGCTAAGATTCAAACCAATTTTAGTATCGGTTCTTTGTTGTATAGAAAAACTATTATTTAAATGTTTGTCTAGAAAATCAAAGTTTTCATGTGGGTTTTCTTTATCGTCTAAATCCCAATATTTTTTATTTACTATATCTTGAGTTTTCAAATCAAAAATTAAACAAGTTGCCTGTTCAACTTGAGAAATATTTTTATAAAACGTACTTTTTGAAGTGTCATAAAAAGTTGTATTTAAATAAAATTTAATAGTATCAAAATCAATATGAACATTTTTTACAACTTTAAGTATTCCTTTTATTTCAGAACAAAAATAATATTTATTATTATTTTTAAGATAGTATAAAGGCTTAACGCCCAGTCTATCTCGAACGCAGTAAACTTTTTTTTCTAGATTATCAAAAATTATGAAAGCAAAGATTCCATTAAGTAATTTAAAACAATTAACTCCTAATTTTGAAAAAAGTTCAATCAAGACTTCTGTGTCAGTATTAGATTTTGTAGTTATATTGTATTTTTTTTTTAATTCTTTAAAATTATAAATTTCACCATTATAAATTATATTGTATCTTCCTGTCTTATTGCTCATAGGCATGTTGCCGTTTTCAGATAAATCAAAAATACTCAATCTACATGAGCCCAAAGAAATATTTTCGGTATTTAAAAAACCTTGATTATCTGGACCTCTATGAGAAATTGATGAAATCATTGATTTAATATCAAGTAATTTTGATTCATTCGTACCGAAAATTGCAGCAATTCCACACATAAAAAATATATCTTAATTTATTTTATATTAATCTTTTTTTTTCTTGAGTTGTCTTTAGCGCTTAAAATGATCTTATTAATAACTTCCATATCAATATAACTGTCTTTGGCACTACATAACGGAAATGCATTTTTTTTATTTAAACAATCAATGGCATTTTCTGCAAGTTTGGAAAATTGTTTTCTAGGTTTAGATGAACAAATTTTTGATGAAATTTTCTTTAACTCCGTAAAACCAGAGTGTTCTGGTGATTTTTGAATATCATATTTTAATATAGTTCTTCCAATATCAGTTATTAAAACTTTTCCTTTTTTTCCATAAAAATAAAAATCAAAATTATCATAACTTTTGATATCTAGAGATTGAAGTGTTACTTTAAGGCCATTTTGAAAAACTAAAACTGCGTCATAGTTTTTGTCATCATATGATGCAAAATTTTTAAAGTTATTTTTAAAACCATAAACCTCTTTAATTTCTCCTGCCTTTCCTGACAACAAATACCTTAAAGTATCAATAGTATGAGTGGCTGTTGTCAATAAACCATAAACATAATAAGAAGATGCTTGGATAATCTCTCCAATTAATCCTTTGTCTAATTTCTTTTTTAATTTAATAATTTCTTCATCGAATCTTCTCCTATGATTAACTAGAATCTTCACTTTTTTGCTTTTAATTAAACTAATTATTTCTTTTGCTTGTTTAATATTGTTCGCCAAAGGTTTTTCTAAAACAATAACCTTTACTCCATGATGAATACATAGCTTGGTAATTTTAAAATGAGTGTCTTTCCATGTTGCTATAGATACTATTTTAGGCCTAATATGGTTTAGCATTTTTTTAGGATCTTTAAAAAACTTTATATTTTTTTTTATTTTTTTTGCTTTCTTGTACTGACTAAAATTTTTGTCACAAATCCCAACTAAATCACAATTTCTATTCCTAGCCCACATGCCCACATGTGACGCTGGTTTTATTCTTTTTTTATCAAATTCATGGGACAAACCAATTCTACCAGCGCCAATTACACATACAGGAATTTTTTTTTTATTTTTCATAAGGATATTTATATCTTTTTAAATAATTCGTCCTTTTTTTTTAATTTTTTTAAAATTTTTAAAATTTGTTCTGATGAATTTTTTTTATAATATAAATTATTAGTAGTTTTATTTTTTTTAACAAAATTTTTGTTATTAAAAATAAGCTTAATTTTTTTAGTTATGTCTTTTTCATTATAGCTCGAATTTACTATGTTCTTTGCCTGTGGTCTCATATGTTGACGGTTTCCGATATTAATTACGGGCAATTTAAAAGATGGCGCTTCAATTATTCCAGATGAGGAGTTGCCTATCATGGCATCAGAATTAAGCATCAAATCTAAAAATTCATCCCTATCTAAGTTTTTAATAATTTGTACTTTTTTTCTAGCGTTATATGACCTGAAAAATTTAATTAAAATTTTATAACCAAAATCGTTATTGGGATATATCCATCGGTAGTTGTAATCAAATTTTAAAATCGATTTAAATAAATTTGTTATATTTTTTTTATATTCAGAGATTTCATCCAATACTGGATGAAAAATAATAATTATACTCTTTTTTTTTTGAGGTATTCTTTTTTTTTTTAAGAATTTTGAAATATCATCTAGTTGTGGGGCTCCAACATTAAATATTCTATTATTTTGTTCGCCCCATTTTTTTAGTCTTTTTGCAGAATCTGTACAAGATGCGAAATGTATATGAGCCATTTTGGCAATAGCGGCTCGCGCAATATCATCAACATGTCCCGATTTATCACCTGCTTGAATGTGAGCAATAGGTATATTTAAATATGTTGCTGTAACGCATGCTGCTAAAGTTTCTATTCGATCTCCTGTAAGAATAATTAAATCTGGTTTAATTTTTGATATTTGTTTTGAATATTCAACTATAGCTCTACCCAAATTAATAGGCCATGAATTTTTTTTAGATGTAGAGCTTAAAAATTTTGCTTTATTTGTAACTTTAATATTATTTTTCCTAAAAACATTCAAACCTACTCCTAATTTCTTATCTAGATAATTACCTGTTATCAAAGTTGAATATTTTAGTTTTTTATCTTTTATAATTTTTTGTAGGACATTATTTGAATACGAAAATGTTGCCCTAGAGTCAAAGACAAATAAAATATGGTTTAATTTATGTCTGTCCATTTTAATTGCTTATTTTTTTCTAAATCTTTTTTTATTTTTTTTCCCAATATTTTTTTAAAATCTTTAGCTGGTATAACTTTGCCTTTGGGTGCAGGCCTTTTAACTGAAATATTTTTTTCAGAAAAAATCTCACCTTTTTTAATCTTTGCAGTAGTCACAACGCTTTCTCTTGCCCAGCCTATAATCTCTAGCTCTTTTTTATGTATTTTTTTCTTTTCTCCTCTTGCATTAAAAATAATGTTAGCACCAACAACCAATTGTTCTAATTCATGTGGTTCTATAGATGAGGCATGATCTGGACCTTTTGCTTTTTTATTTAATGTAAAATGTTTTTCTATAATACGAGCACCCAAAGCTACTGCACCAAGTGAAGTATATATTGAATTAGTATGATCAGATAATCCTATAGGAATTTTGAATTTTTTTAAATATTCTTTAATCACTCCAATATCAGAAAACTTCTCTGGGCAAGGATATATTGAGGTGCATTGAGTCAAGGCTATTTTTTTATTTATTTTAAATACTTCTTTAAATGTTTCTTCTACTTCTTTCATTGTAGACATTCCCGTAGAAATTATTGTAGGAAGTTTCTTTTTTGCAATATGTATCTGCAAAGGTAAATTTGTTAGTTCTCCAGAACCTACCTTAAAAACATTAACTTTAACTTCTTCGTACAAAATATCCGCTGACTTTCTTGAAAAAGGTGTACATAAATAATCAATTTTATATTTTTTACAATAATTTTTTAAATAAATATGTTGCTTAATATTAAAGTTGGTGCGATCTAAAGTTTCATATAAACTTTCATCAAAATTCTTAGATTTAGGAGTAATTTTTAACATCTCATCCTCAAGGACATGCATTTGAAATTTTATAGCTGAGGCGCCAGCCTTTGCCGCTTTTACTATCATTATTTTAGCTTTTTCAATATTACCCTCATGATTAATGCATGCCTCGGCAATAATATAAGGTTTGTTTAGCTGATTGATTATTTTGTTTCCAATTTTAAACATCTTATAAATTTTTTTTCATAATTATTTATTTAAGATAATTTCTATAAAATAAAAAGTTTGAATAATATTCAATCCATTGACTATCGTCTTCTTTTTACCAGCACCTACTGTCCAAGCCCTAAGATAATCTTTTGGATTTTGGTTAATCTTTTTTTTCATTGTAAATTTATGGAACTTAAAACTTTTAACCTCTTTTTTATTTTTTAAAAATTTTGAAATAGTTTTTTTTGAAAAAATATTATAACCAGATTCCCAATATTTAGGTTTTTTATAAACCCAATTTTTTGAACTTGAGTACTTAATATTAATATCAAAAGGATAAGCATTAAAAAAAGAATGTACATAAATTCTTCCTCTTGGCTTAGTCCAATGTATCAAATTATTAAAAAATAATTCAAATGAGTCAAATATACTTAGGACACCAATACAAATTGAAATATCATTTGAGTTAAGTTTTGACAATTTTCTACTTAATACTGAACCACAAACAAATTTAACATTTTTAACCTCTTTTCTTGCTTTGTAAATCAAAGGTCGCAAAATATCATATCCGATTATTTCTGCTGTTTTAAAGTTTTTTTTAAAAAAATATGTCGACTCCCCATTTGCACAACCGTAGTCTCCTATAGTTAAATTTTTTTTAAAATCTTGATTTTTTTTTATTAATTTTAAAACTAACTTAAAAATTTCTTTAGGCTTTTTATATCTATTTTCTTTTAGATATAAGTTGTCATGAGTTCTTTTTATTTTTGCAGTATTCATGTGGGCCAATTTTTATATATTTTTTTTTGTTCTAATACCTTTGTTAAACCATCAGAAAGATTAATTTTGGGATCATAATTAAGTTCTTTTTTAATTTTTTTGATATCACAAACTCTTTGATATATCTCTCTTTCTTTTTTTCTATCTCCTTTATTGAAGTTTCTGGAGAATACAATATTTACTTTTTTTTTATTAATTTTCGAAATTTTTTGTGCCACTTTTTTTAAAGAAAAAACTTGTTTTGAATTACCCAAATTATAAATTTTATTACTTGATTTTTTTTTTTAAAAGACAACATTTGATTCCTTCTGCAATGTCATCACAAAATGCGTAACTTCTCACTTGACTACCGTTGCCATTTATTATGAATTTTTTATTATATTTTACAGAATAACAAAGTTTTGGAATAAAAAATTGAGCCACTTGATTTTCACCATAAGTATTAAATAGCCTTAATATTGTAAATTTAGTTTTTTTATTAAATAATTGATCCATAATTAACTTTTCTGATTCAATTTTAGATCTTGCATAAACATTAGATCCTAGAAGTGGACTTGTTTCAATTATTTTTTTTTTTGATTTTTGTTCACCGTAAACTTCAGATGAAGATGAGAAAATAAATTTTTCAGCTTTATGAATTAAGCTAGCTTCTAAAACATTCCTGGTGCCTTCAAAATTTATTTTCCAACATTTCTTTTGATTATCTTCTGTATTTTTTACTCCAAGCATCGCTGCTAAGTGAATAACATAATTTACTTTTTTAAAATATTTATTTAATTTTTTTTTATTTAAAATATTAATTTTAAAATATTTAAAGTTTTCATTTCTACGTTTTTTAAGAAATTTTTTATTTCTATCTATTTGGCCTTTTGTATCTAATACTATCAAATTATATTTATTAGACAGTGTTTTAATCAGTGCTTTACCTATCATCCCTACACCGCCTGTAATTAATATTTTTTTTCTGACCATTTTTTTACTTGAGTAGATTTTCTAAGAGATAAAAATGGTTATAATTGTGTTCATTTATTGAACACTATACTTTAAAAAAAACCATGTCAATTATTTCAATCATAAAAAAAGCCCGCAATTTCTTGCAGGCTTTTTTTCTTTTAATGTAAAAATGATATCAATTAATATTTTGGTATTTGCTTTAACTGAAAATTTTTTTCAGTGCATAAATCAAGCCAATTGAGCTATTAGTACTGGTCAGCTACACGTGTTACCACGTTTCCACACCCAGCCTATCAACGTAGTGGTCTACTACGGCTCT
>MDSV01178866.1_pt1 | contig 11977 bp, 9 predicted proteins | sample 810851 | NCBI WGS metagenome assembly MDSV01 (sample SAMN05326640, study PRJNA326480) | marine metagenome | isolation source: seawater | place: Atlantic Ocean: North East | collected 2012 | reverse complement strand
TTACCTTTGAATGACCAACCTATTCATCGTTTTTCTTCAGGTTTGATAGAAAGTCGAGACACATATGGAATAGCTTTGACCCAATGTCTGATAGTCATTAATCGGTCGATTGAATTGGTTTTCAATATCGATTGCGTTGAGCAATAACAAATGCAGCCAATATTATGGAAACCATACTCAAATGCCCATCAAAGCCAGGAACTGAATCAGAGCTGCTATCAGCATCAGTTAGCGATTCAAATGGCAATAGGTTGATTTGAATTCTCAGATATGTTGAGCCATTACACTCGTAACAATAGTAACCACTCTGTAGGCCATCAACACTCTCTATTGTGATATTTGTATCGATAGTAACTTGCTTGGTACCATTGGCGAATTCGAGCCAAGTAGAAGTATTAATTTCGGAATTATTTCCTATTGTAAAATTGAATAAATAGGTTTCAGAGGGCGCAACTTGTGATGTAACTACTGGGATACTTAGTAGCATGTTATACGATTCGAGTTCATTTTGGAGACCCTCCGTATCAGCCCTGAAACGCTCGACTGAGTTTCCATTATTTTCAATCGAAATTTCAATCATTTGTTCTACTGAGTCATCAGAAATTATGTCGATTTGATGGTACATAATGGAAGGAGTCACGTCATAATTTTGGTATGGATTGATCTGTAAAATTCCGTTGTTGGTTGATCGTGCATTACTAGGAGGTGTAGAACCGTTTGCTTCGATAACGGTTGCATTAATTTGAATCGAATGTGGTGCAAATACCTGTTCAGACAATGCCACGATTTTAACAGTGATTGCTTTCTCTTCACCAGCAGTCAAATTTATCAAATCACCATCTGGGAATGTAGCATAAAAACCATCAGTGTTAATGTCATCAGAAAATGAATTTGTCATCTCTATTGTTTCATTGTACTGAGTTGGGTTTGACAAAGTACAATTCATTATCGATGTTGTATTTGCACCAGGATATACATCAAAAAAAATCTGACTATCACACTGCAAATCTACTGTTGGTGTCGCTGCCTGTGCCTGTACATTTGTTGTGCTTAATGTAAATGCCAAAATAATAAACAATGCCATTAGGGTTCTTTTCATATCCCTACTATCAATGTCCCGCACATAAAATGTTTGATTAAAAACTCAAGTAGGAACTCACTGCAACCAGTTTGGAAGGTCTTCAGGGCTGTTTTCTAATGACCAGGCTAACAAGTCAACATCGATTTCTAACGGGTGGGTCTGTGGCCATGAAGGTAGACATGACACACTAGCCATACCTAGCATATCTGCATCCACATCTCCTCGCTCAACTTCATCAACATCAATACTAGAACCTCCTAGTTTGAATGTCGAAGTATCATCTGAGAAAGTAATTGCATTACGATACCATCTCATACCCAATCTCGTAGAACTATACTTACCATTCCACTCCGGTGGGACATTGAGATTCAGGAACATCTCTCCTGCAGCAAATGCGTTTCGCAAAGCTCTGATTGGCTCATCACTCCATAAACGATCTGAATTCTTTGGCCAATTAGTTAGGTGAGGCTCATTAATGTCGATGTGAGGACGGTTGAGGTTTGCAGGTGATTCAGGCAATACTGCTAATGCAGCCTCTACTAATCCAACTGTTGCATCTACTGAAATTTCCATTCCTTCAGGATCAAAAGATGACCAAGAGGAAGCTATTGCAGGCACTCCATACATTCCGGCTTCTCTAGCAGCAGCCATAGTTCCGCTATGATATGCATCTTGACTCATGTTTGGCCCTAGATTGATTCCACTGACAACTAACTTTGGAATAATTCCAGGTAGTAACTTCTTCAATCCACCATCTAATGCTGCGATTACACAATCGCAAGGAGTTCCGCCAATCGCATACTGGTGCACATTTTCTCGCACATCATTTCTGTTGACTACGGTCAAGGGTATTCCTAGTGAAATTTTCATGCTTACTGCTGAATTGTTTTCGCTTGGAGCGAATACAACCAGCTTGTGACCTCTCTCATGTAACCGGTCTACAAGTATCTGTAAACTAGTAGCATCAATCCCATCATCATTGGTCAGAAGTATCCAAGACATTCTCTGCTCCTCCTTTAATCACAAACAAAATACCCACAATTAGGATTGAGCCTCCAATCCAAGTCCATCGACCAGGGATTCCTTCACTAAAGAAGAACCACCCGATGAATGCACCAATTATCGGCTCTAGGGTTACTGCAAATGATATCGTTAGTGGTGGCATCCAACGCAGACATGCGTTTAGTCCTGTGTGTCCAACTATGCCAGCTAGGAATGCCAGTAATATGAACCAGGAAAGGAGGTCAGATTCAATCCATCCTAATGCTGCAGTCCCCTCACCCATAATTATGGAGAAAGGAATTAGCAAAACCGCACCAATGAGTGTTACCGGTACAGCGTAAACGAATACTGGCATCCATTCACGAAGAATCCTACCTGCTACAATATAACCAACTACTGTAATGGCACCTGCAAAAGCAAGCATATCTCCCCATAGTGTTACTTCACCATCACTACTCGCATCAAGCAAAGTAATACCTGCACCTAACATTCCAATTATGGCACCCATAGTTTCCAACTTGTGTGGCTTTCTAACAAGTAATGCTGTACCGATTACAATGATGATTGGATGGCTTGTAACAAATAGCAAGGAATGAGCAAGAGATGTGTGGTCTAGAGATGACACCCAGGTGCCAAAATGTGCTGCCAGTGCAAGTCCTGAACCGAGAATTATCAGTACCGTTCTTTTCTCAGTAAGCCTTTTCTTAGCCGACACTTCCATCTCACGATACTGCCATATTGCAAATGGCATAAGCATCAGAACGGTGATCTGTAATCTCCAGGAAGCACGCATCAAAGGAGGAATCTCATTCACATGCGATAAAATCGCACCTGCCGAGGATACACCTAGAACTCCAGCGACTAGCAAACCCCACACAAGTGGAGGTGTACGAGACATTGGTTCACGCCTCGATTAGTTCAGCATCTTGCGTATCTGAGCCACCGATTACTCCGGCTCTCTTGAACAGTGCATAGATCAGATATCCAATCATAACATTGAGCATTACGAATGCTCCAAGTCTCAGGAAGTGCCATGTTATACTTGTGCCAAATGCCGGGGACCACAATGAATCAACGAACGAAAGAATACTGCTTTCTGTTCCGAAGAATGCTTCACCTGTCAGTAGACCTGCTGCGACCATAAATGTTCCAAGCAGAATTAGAGCACGTTGCTTTTCAGCAACTACTGTTCCTTCTTTTTCCTTAATCGCTTCAATACGAGGTTTTAGTTTCTTATCTTCCCAACTGTCACGGGCCATTCCACCAATTAGCATTGGAAGTGTGTGAGGTACATCCAGGTACATACCCAGTCCGAATGAAGTTCCCATTCCAGTAGCCCACTCAACGAATACCCCAAGCATGAAACCAAGCAATAGTAACATCAAATCCCCTTGACCTTCTGCGAATATGACAGAGAATGTTGCGAATGCATTTGCTTGAGGTGCGATCAAATCGATTCTTCCTTGAGCTAATTCATTAGCCAAGAAGATTGCAACTCCAGCCCCAATTACAGCTCCCGGAACAACACCCATGATGTTACCCTTCGAGATGTGATAAGGTCGGTTTCCAATGTATAGACTGTTCTTGTAGTCTCCAATTACTGTTCCAGACATTGAAATCGCAGAACCGAATACAGTAGTTCCAACTAGTCCCAAAAGAACTGCTTCTTGTGTAGATAGGCCGAGGGCATCATCGAAGTTCAAGAATACACCAAATAACATCAATAGAACGATGAAAGAAGTTCCAGATACTGGTTCAATTCCAGTCTCACCCATCACTCTAACAGCAATTGCTCCTAGAAGGAATGTAGTCATCAGTAGAATTAGTGAGAAGACAATACTTGCCATTATTGGGAAATCACCAAGCATGAAGATTATGATCATCGAACCAAATGTTAGCAACATGAAGATTGGAATGTGAGCAAGAGGCCATTCATACCATCCCTTACCCTTCATGTATTCTTTTCCGCTATCTCCTTTGAACGCCTTGCCGATGTCCACGAAGATATTTGCGAATGTTTTCCACATCTTAAGAAGACCAAATATTCCTCCACCGACAATAGCACCGATTGCAATGAAACGTACTGCCTTAGAGAAGGCAAACATTTGAACTGCTCCAGTTTCAACGCCACAGGCTTTAATTTCAGTTTCAGTTACTGCTGAAGCCATACATGACGCATATAGTGCACCGGGTAAATCTTGTAGCGGAATGCTAGCACCTAGTTGACCTTCGTATACAGGCACATTGAAAGCGACTGCTAGAGGCACTAAGAAGAACCAACCGACAATTGTTCCAAGGTTAACCAAGAAAGCGACTCTTGTCTTCATGAACCAGCCTATTGCGAACATGGATGGAGTCAAAGCAACTCCAACATATGTGTACATGAACGGATTGTACCATTGTTCAGGATCATAATGTGCAGGACCTTTAGCTACTCCGTCGACAACTTCTCCAGGTTGGTGGATTTTTGCCTTAGAATAGAATGATGCTACACCGAAACCTCCAGTTGATGCGAGACCTGCCAAATAGTCAGTTATAGCAATAGTCTTGCCCTTCATGTAAATCAGAGGGTATTCGATAATGAACAATGCAACCATTGTGATACTAGTCCAAACTCCAATAGTTTTCAGTGACTCCCTAGCGTGCTCAACAGCACCTGTGCTGACATCACTTGCGATATCTAACATCTTGAGAGTCGCTTCGAAACCGGGGAGTGGGAGAGGATCTTCAACCAACCAAACCCTTCTGAATATAATGAAATACATTACTCCTAAGAATCCAGCAAACATCGATGCTACAATACCAACGAATGCTAATCTGATAGTTTCACCTGCACCTAATACAATTAGGGGGCCATCCGATAACCAATACTGTTTATCTGCAGCTAACAAGAAAATTGCAGGGAAAGTGAAAATGAATCCAGTAGATGCGTGAGTTGCACCAGTAGTTGCTGAAGTTGCGATGTTAACTTCAGAAGGAGACCACTTGAGGGCCATTCCAAGCACGTATGCAATATACCATGCTGCAGAAATTGCTAGACCGAGTTTCAGACCAATATAGGCAGTAACTCCTGAGAAAACTGCTCCAATTGCAATTCCTAGCAATACTTTACGAGTATCCCAGTGAGATACTTCGAATGCTTCCTCAAGGTTCTTTTCCTCAAGATATTGTTCTAGAACTCCGGTGTTGAGATTGTTGTACATCTCATCGTCGAGCCATGTCAAGGTGCCTTTTTCCATAGCCTTGAGGCCTTCCGGAGTTACCGGTTGGCGGTATGCAGACTTCTTGACACCCATTTTCTCACCAAATTAGGGAAGATTCAATGGTCACGAATGATCTTGAATAGACCAAGCGCTTCCATCCACATGATTTCAATTCCACCTTCAATTTCTAATCCATCTTCAAGAGGAAGAATCATCATTGAGTGGTCACGCATGTTCATAGCATGTACTTCTGAACCGTCGATGTGGGTAACCATAGCGGTACCTTTCTCGATAAGAGGGACGTTGATTGAGTCAGTTACGCTTCCAACGTGAGATATTTTCTGACCTGTAAAGATGTCAACTAATTCCATTCTCGCCTTAGCAGAACCATGCTTTCCAGGTTTCGACTTTGATATCGAATTGATTTTGTAAGCTTTGTCGTCGACACAGCAGTATCGGCCGACCTTCAATGTCCTAATTTCCACACGGGTTGTACCTGGCACTTGGCTCCCTCATCCTTAGGCTATGGTTCGGGCTTATGACCGTTGTCATCAAATCGTTTAACCACTCATAAATTACGGACATCTAATCGATTACCATTTTCACCCTTAATTCCCAAACAAAAAGGTAGCAATTTTTCAGCTACATCATCGGGATTTGTAAGATCTCCATTTTCATAATATCCAATGAAATTCTCCAGTGAAGGGAATGATTCTGGATTCGCACTACGAATGTCTTCCTGCATACCTGTATCGACAATACCAGGAGCAATGGATATTGAAGAGATATTACGCTCTTCACCTTCTTCTGCCATACACATAGACCACATGTCAAGCCCCGCTTTGGAAACACAATATGCGCTCCATCCGTGTATTGACCTCTTGGCGGCTCCACTAGAGATTGAAGTGATTCTGGTGTGTCTGTCACCACCTATTGAATCATCAAGTTGGTTTGTAAGGTCTTGTACTCCAATGAGATTAACCTGTATTGACTTCGACCAATTTTCAATATCTGCATCCATCATACTCTCAATTGGATGTATAGTACCCGCATTATGCACAATTCCAGAAAGATGACTAAATTTGCTAGATATTACTGTTGTAGCATCGGATATTTGTGAACTGACACTAAGATCACAAGCAATAATGATTGAATCAGGTTGTAGTTCTAGCAACTCGGGTAATACAGATTCTAGTTCGTCACTTTGTCTCGCCAGAGCAATCACTGGGCTACCATTTCTGGCAATGGACAATGCAATAGATCTTCCAATTCCTTTAGATGCACCAGTTACGAGATAGGCCCCTTCCATGAAACTCAGGGGAAGGATTTGGCCTTTGGTGTTTCTTACTGATCCCAAATACGATACCCGTCAGAATCAGAATACCAATGCCTTCCGTTCTCGTCTTTGTACCAATTCACTCCATTCTCGTCAACAGGTAACCAATCTCCAGGAGGCAATTCTTCCCATGTTGCAACAAAATCTACTAATTTCTCCACTGAAGGATCTGAATCATTCCCTTCACCGAGAACTTCTTCTTCTGGAGTAGAATGTTTCGCAACTTGTTTTCTCTTAGGTGCAGGTTTCTTTTTCAAAAGAACTGCAATAGAACCGAACAAAATGAGAATAATTCCTGTTGCAGCGATCCCAATAATTAACATCATGTCGGAATCTTCTTCATCAGAACTAGCATCTTCGCTAATTTCATCATCAACCACTAGAGATGTCAAGCATCCTTGAGTGTCGGAATACAGGAACTCAGAGTAAACATCCGGACATCGGTCAGGTTGAGTAGCACCTTCCACAAATTCTCCATAAGATCTTGATTCGCCCCAATCTGGATTATCCCAGTTATCACCAAAGCCATCACCGTCTGAATCATTCCATTGAGTGCCATCCCCATCATTGAAATCTGCCTCAAAAGACCAACCATCTTTGTCCAAATCTAAACATCCAAATTGGTCGTAATATGAATATCCCTCTTGAGTCGGACAGTCATCTCCGCCTTCAACATTTGAATTGTCACCGAACCCATCACCATCAGTATCAGCCCACTGGTCAGGGTCATTATCATCCCAATCCAAGTCTGATGAAACCATGTCGCCATCAGCGTCAATTTCAGATGGAGCGCAACCAACAATTGGATTTGGAATCGTATTTCCAGAATCTAGGAACAATGTTGTGTTTACAAGAGTTGATTGAGAAATGGGTGTGTTTATGCATTGATCGACAGCATCAGTAAATGAATCATAATCCGTATCTCTTTCAGAAGGCCCACATCCTGTGGAATCGACCATTGATAATTCATCTTGTGGAGTGTCGATGCACCAGTCGTAATCTTCAAGAGATGCCGAATCACCTACACCATCCCCATCTTGATCACGGTGTTGCTCAGGGTTTGAAGGTAAATCATCAATTGTATCAGCCCAGCCATCCGAGTCACTATCGATACAACCGAACAATCCATCCTCATGTGAAGTACCACTTACTTCCAAGCAATCATCTCCTTCAAGACCACTGTTGTTGTCACCAAAGCCATCGCCATCAGTATCTAACCACTGAGTATTTTCATACGGGAAAATATCAGTATTGTCACCAACTCCATCCCCATCTGAATCAGCCCACTCTGTATTGTCTTCAGGGAATGAATCTCCTGCATCAGACCAACCATCACCATCAGTATCCTCACAACCTACCAGGTCGCGAGTGGAGTTACCAAAAACATTGACACAATCATCTGAATTATCACCAATTCCATCCAAATCTGTATCATTCCATTCACTTGAATCACTAGGGTGCGAATCTTCAACATCCGGCCAGCCGTCGCCATCAGAGTCGGGACATCCGGTTAGAATGATGCTAGAATTTCCAGCTGCGTCATCACAATCATCTAAATCGTTAGTGAAGCCATCTGAATCATTGTCCAACTGATTTTCGGCACAACCATTGAGGTCTGCAATTAATTCTGTATCAGTATCTGGGCAAATATCTGCGCCATCCCAAACTCCATCATCATCAGCATCTGGAAGTAAGTATGACATGTCAATTCCAAGTTTGGCCCAAGAATTGTATAGTGACCAGGGACTTAGGCCAACGAATCCCATTTCTTCCCACTTAATCTGACCCAAATCTCCAAGCAAGAATTTCAAGAAATTTAGATTACCAGCAATTTGACTGGTTGCAACAAATGCCCTCATATCTGTTTGAAGAGGCCAATCACCCGATCTTGATGCATTTACAGATGCGTTTACTGCTAATCCGCCATCTGCTATTGCATCTACAACACCGTGAGTATAATTGTCAACCAATGGCACTATGTATGAATTTGAATTATCTAAAATGTATACTAATTCAGTAAATCCAATAGAACCTTCTCCACCAGAAGCTGCAACGCCTTGTGTTACATCCGATCTAAACTCCCCTGCTACTGCTCTGTAACGTGCAGCAGTTGAAGAATACAAGGAATCTGTTTCAACACAGTTACTACAAAGAACTGTTTCTTGGAGAATTGTGGTATCAGTTTGGTTTTCCCAACGATGGGAAAGAACGATTTCTTTATCAGGGCATGACGAATCTAAATCTACCCATTCCGGTATACCATTCCCATCATCATTAGGAACGACTGATGACCATACTAAACCTGGCATTTCTGCGTTAGTAGTTAATGCAGACTTAGTTTGACTAGAAGTAATCCATCTAACTTGAGCCATTGACAAACCGCCAATTGATTGTAAACAGGACTCAGTTGCTCCGCCGGATTTAACAATTAATGCACCAGCAGTTCTACCATATGGTATCTCAAGAATTTGTTCATTCGTATATTTACAATTCCATACACCATTTGTTGAAAAATTCGAATCTTTAGTAGCATACTGCGGCGAAACTCCATTTGTACTAGAACCAATATAATGTTTAGAATCACACAAATCAATAGTAGTAGTCACTCTATTTCTGTCCCAAACACGAATCGATTCATCATTTGTTGGATAAGATGAACGCCATGGGCTTTCCATCAAAGCAGTGTAGTGTTCTCCATGAACACGAATGTAAGAATCAGGAGGCATTTGTACTGAAACATATCCTCTTCTCCAGCCAACTGCTAATTTGTCACCATCTGCATCGAATTCAACCGTGTATACACCACGGTTATTATTGTTTGAACCAAAGCCATCCATGGCCCCTAAACTGCCCCATGTATCTGTTCGGTACGCACGAATCCCTTCCTCACGGCTTCGTGCAGCAACCAAAGTTCCTCCATCTGGCGAAAAATCAAGAGAATATACATCAGTACCAACATCGATTGTTTGAACAATAGCTTGACTGGCGATGTCTGTAATTATAATCGAATTATCATTCGAGCCACTTGCAACATATCTTCCATCGGGACTTACTGACATGCTACGAATGTAATCTGTATGGTTTGTCATGTTCCAAGCACTAGTACCGTTATTCGACCAAAATGCCATTAGTAAAGAACTTGAAGAAAAGATAACCAATCTGTCATCAGGAGTAGTATCAATTGCGCTGATCCAGCCTTCAACTGATATGTTACGCTCTAATGACCAATTACTAGTGTGGAACCATTTTACGATAGAATCTCCACCGCCTGCAATAATTCGACTTCCATCATTAGACCAAGCAACTTCAAAGACACCATTATTTGAACTTCCATTCCACAAGTCAGCAACCAATGCCCCAGTTGTTGAATTTATTACTCTACAACCTCCATTACCACTAGATACTACAAGGTGAGCTCCGTCTGGAGATGCTGCAATACCGTAGATATCTCCTGGCATTGAATAGAGTAATGTTAGGTGATTACCCATGGCGTCGAATATGTGGACGTTGTTGTCTTTTCCGCCTGCATAAAACATGGTATCATTCATGGCCCAAGCAAGACCGTAAACTTCACTTCCGACTGTACCATAATCGATATTTTCTTTGATTGATTCTCCCCAATCGTGCATAACAGCCTGTTCAAAGTCTGCCAGTCCGTCGCCATCAGAATCTGGACAACCTAATCCCGCAGTAGAATTTGCAGTACCTGCTGCGAATGGACAAATATCGATTGAATCATCAATCCCATCTCCATCACCATCAACAGCCGAAACTACAGGTAAAAAAATGACGCACAGCATCAATCCTGAAAGAAAAAGGGCCTTCCGCATGTATGCGCCAACGCGTTTCGCAAGTAAACTCTTGGGCAGATATGCATGAAAATACATTAAGAATAGTCGTAGAAACCTTGGCCGGATTTTCTACCAAGTTTTCCGGATTCAACCATTTCAACTAGAAGAGGCGCAGGAGCATACTTGTCGTCCGCTAACCCTTCATGTAGGACATTCATAATGTGTAGAACTGTGTCATTACCGATTAAATCAGATAGTGCTAATGGACCGATTGGGTGATTCATTCCCAATTTCATTATTCCATCGATTGCTTCTGGTTCTGCAACTCCTTCTTGAAGAGTCAAAATTGCTTCATTAATCATAGGACATAGAATTCTATTAGATACGAAACCAGGAGAGTCGTTGCACATCAACGGGGTTTTGCCCATTCTTTCTGCAGCCTCTAAAACAGAATTTGTTACATCTTCAGATGTGTCCTTTCCATTGATAACTTCTACCAACTTCATGATAGGAACCGGGTTCATGAAATGCATTCCAATTACCTTGTCAGGTCTGCTAGTTGAGTCTGCAATAGTGCTGATTGAAATCGAAGATGTGTTTGTAGCTAAAATGCATTCTGGCTTGCAAATTGTATCGAGTTCTTCGAAGATTGAAATTTTAAGATCTAAAATCTCAGGGACTGCTTCGACAACTAAGTCAACATCACTGCATGCAGAACGGTCAATTGCAGTTGAGATTCTTGCACGGGCTGAATCTGCATCTTCCTGTGTCATTCTTTCCTTGGATACAAGTTTAGCCAATGATTTCTCGATTGTAGCAATACCGTTGTCAACAAAGTCTTGCTTAATGTCAATCATTACAACTTCAATTCCTGCACAAGCAGCAACTTGAGTGATTCCATTTCCCATTTGACCTGCGCCAAGAACTGCCATCTTTGAGATGCCCATGCCCAGCCCAATAGTTCCCCATTGATGATAATTGGCTTCCTTTCGCAAAATGTAATCAGATGTTTCTAATGTGAAGTCCACCTACCCGTTGCATGCGTGAATGGCTGCACCTCAAGCATGTGCTACGTACTGGATGGGTAAGAGCAGGTGTTGAATCACCTGAGAGTGTTGCTGCCCATTCATGGGGTATGTCAATTCTGGCAATGCATCTGTGCCCTGAAGGGTTAGACAGAATGCGAGTTTTGGAAATGTGCTTGGTTCATGATTTACCTGAAGTTGAGGTAGGAGATCTCACACCTCACGACGATACAAGCTCCAAAAGTCAAGACGAACTTGCAGCAATGACTAGGCTGGCTCCTCAATGGTTGGCGCTGTTTGAAGAGTATGAAGCACAAGTTACTCCAGAAGCGAAGTTTGTGAAGCATCTTGACAAGTTAGATATGGCCTTAATGGCACGAATATACGAAGACTCACAAGGACTAGATTTGTCTGAGTTTATCGCCTCGGCTAGAGAGGTTATAGGCGAAACGCACTTGAAGTGAATTGGCTACGGCCCGACTACCACAGTCCTGTAGTGTAGTGGTCCATCATCTCGGGTTTTGGTCCCGGGGACGTCG
>MDSV01014167.1_pt1 | contig 11977 bp, 7 predicted proteins | sample 810851 | NCBI WGS metagenome assembly MDSV01 (sample SAMN05326640, study PRJNA326480) | marine metagenome | isolation source: seawater | place: Atlantic Ocean: North East | collected 2012 | reverse complement strand
CGAACGTCGCGACGATCCGCTTCTTCTCCTCCACGGACGCGATCGCCGCATCCAGTTCCGCGGTCTCGCGCAGCAGCGCGCCCGTGCGCTCGCGCGTGCGCTCCAGCGCGCCGCCGATGCGGTCGCAGCTGTCCAACAGCCGCGCCAGCTGCCCGTCCACCGCGCGCAGCGCCTCCTGCGCCTGATTGGACGCGACGAGGTACTCGCGGTTGATCTCCAGGCCGTGCCGCTCGACGGACCGGCGCAGACCGCGCCTCGCCGCGGGGGTGTTCTCGGGGTAGAAATCGGAGAGGCTCCGCAGGCACGAGAGGATCTCGGGCGAGTCCACGGGGGTGTCGAGCACCTTTTTGACCTTGCGCGCGATGCCGGGCGCGAGAGCCATCGCGAAAAGGCGGGTCGCGCGACGCGTGCGACGCCCCGCGCGCGCGCCCTCGCAGTGGCAAAACGCGAACGGTGATTCGAGTTTCATTTTCGCGAAATCGTGAGACGCGCGAACCGCGCGGGCGCGCCAGTCTGGATCGGTCGATTATAATGCACAAGTTCGTCTAGGGTTGAGGCCCCCCGGCAGACCGACGCGCGCGCACGCACCCCCGTCGCCTCGAGCCGTCATGAACGTGCTGCGAACCGCGTGCCGGAACGCGGCCGGCGCGGCGCGCGGGCCTCTCCGCGCGCAAAGGAGGGGTATGGCGGACGGCCCTCCCGGCGGATACTTCGCGGAGGGCGTCCAGGGTGAGGGGCACGTGAACGGGCGTCTTTTCAACGAGACCCCGCCCCCGAAGGGCCAGTCGCGAAAGTGGGAGGACTGGGAGGCGCCGTGGTACCTCGGCATGTTCGGCGCCGCCGGGATCCTGTTCTTCGGCCTGAACGCCAAGCCCGAAACCAGCGCCACGGCGTGGGCGCGCGAGGAGGCCGCCAAGCGTCTGGCGGACGGCAAATAGAGGCTGGTGTCGAGATGGGGGTCGATCACTGAAGAGTCATGAATCAAAATTCGTAACATCACTTCTCTGTAGTTCCGTCGGAAGCCCATAGCTTGCCAACACAACGCAACGGCGCACAACGCACACATGGCGTCATCCGGCGAGTACGGCTCGGTGCCCGCCGGTGATGTGCGCGCGGAGCTTGTGTCTTCCAGCTCGACGCAGACGCGTCGGTCGATGGGTAAGGTGTTCGGTGCAGTGCTCGTGGTACGTCAGCGGGTCCCGATCTACTCGACGTTTCCAGGAGTTGCCGAGCTTACGGCCATGTGGCGATGTCACGTCCGTCGGGGGTCGTGAATGAAAGCATCGCCTGAAGCGCGTCTCCAAAATGGGCGTGGTACACACTCTGTGAACACCGCACCTGCGTATCTACCGTCCAATCGGGTCTACACGCCCGTTACAGCGCTAACCTCCCCCGTCTCCCTTTCACGCCCAGGTCACGATCGGCATTTTCGCACTCTCACACGCCCACGGCGGTTCCGTCTCTGGTGGCTCGCTCGGCGAGCAATACAGCGATTCTCACCTAAACTGTCCCAAAGGCATCACCCCCGCGACGATTCGCGGTGACAACCCTGAGGTTTGGACCCCCGTTTCGCTGGAGATGGCACGGCGGGTGGATAAAATATACTGGCTTTGCCTTCACGACGGGTGCGACGTTCCGTTTCCCGACGAAGTCTTTGACAAAGTCGTCTTGATGCGCGGGGAAGAGGTTGACCTGTGCAACAGGTTCGTAATCGACGGGGAGCCCCAGGTCGGAGGTCACACGCTGCAAGCCTCGACGATGCACATGCTCGCCACGATGCACGGCTGGTCGCAAAACGCGGACGCGGTGATGATCTTGGAGCAAGACACGGTGATTGACGAAAGCGTGCGATGGAGCGCGAAAGACTGGGCCTCCTTCGATGCCGCCGCGGAGGCGAAACCGTGGAACATGATCCGCATGGGATACCGGCCTCTTACATACGAGATGTCAGGCGATCACGCGTGCGAACCTCAATGCATGTGTGAAACAGCGACGAGCAAGGCGTGTTTCTTGGCGAGCGCGGGGTGCGACCTTAAAGCGGCGGACGCGTACGTCGTGCACAACCGTTTCTTCAGCCGGTACGTGGACATGTTCCAGGGACCCGGGTGTATCGACCAGCTCACGTGTTCAGCGGTGGACAACGGGGTGTTCGGGAACGTAGACAACACGTTCGTTCTCATCCCGCAGTGGAACTACCAAACGGAGGCGCAGGCGGATGCAATTTCGATCGAATCGCAGCGCGCAAACGCGGGGCTTTTTTCGAATAATTGCTTCAACCCGACAACCCCGGAGTGGTAGAGGGGAAAGGCTAGGATCGGCCGTGGCGATTGGCTCGACGCGAGCAGACGACTAGCTAGTATCAATTCGATTCACAATGTTCTGCATGATCCCCGGAACGGAGTGATCGAACGGCACTTTCAACGCGAACCCCGTGCGCGTAGTTTTGACGATGACGACAACCTCCACCGCCGCGCTACCTCCTGTACCTCGCCCTCTTGAAGTTGATGTACAGGTGGAAGATCCCGCGCTCGAACGAGCATTTGAACCCGCGCTTATTGCTGTATTCCCACTCCTTGTTCACGATCTTAAACGCGATGTCCTCGTACGGAGGCCCCGCGCTTATGCGCAAGATGCACGTCTCGCCGTGCCGGCTGCCGTCCGGCGCGATGGCGTACGTCGGCGCCTTCGTCTTGTCGATCAGGTCGGGGTAGAACAGGTTGAACTTGTACCCCTGCACGGTCTTCGGCGGCGGGTTATCGTGGTCGTAGTGCGTTTGGTTGTACTTGTTCCAGTCGTACCCCGTGTGCACGCGGTTGAAGTACTTCGGCTTGCGCGGGCGGAACTTGTCGTGCCACCAGTACGCCTGCGCCTCCAGAGCGGCTTCGCCCGCGAACGCCACCTCGGCGCCGTCGTTCGCGCCCATCATCTTCTCGGCGAGCGCGCGCGAAGCGGAAACGCGCTCGGCGTCCGCGTCGTCTCCGACGTCGCCGGCGAGCGTCTCGCGGCCGTCCGCGCCGGAAGGACCCGCGACCGCGAGGCGTTCCGCGCGCGCGTCGAGGCGGCGGCCCGACGCGTCCGCGAACCTTCCGAGCCGCGCGCTCGCGGCGGCGCGCGCGGCGCGCAGCCGATCGGCATCCTCCGCCGCGTCGACGACGGCGACGTACGCGGGAACCTTCGCCTCGTCCTCGAGCGGGGGCGAGTACTCGCGGTCGGGCGTGCCCTCGGGCGTGAACCCCGCCTCCGGGCCACCGTTTTCCGGCTCGGGCGAACGAGGAGGTCGTTCGAGGAGGTCGTCGTCGTCGCCGGACGTCGCGCGGGTCCCGCGTCGCGCGGCGACGCCGAAATCCGCGCCCAGCAGGTCTTCGTCGTCGTCGCTCTCCGCGCCGCCCTCTCGCGCGTCGTCGCGAGAACCTCGCGGCGGCGGCGGGACGTCACGCGGCCGCGCGGCTTCGTGCGCGGCGCGCGTCCGCGCGTCGAATTCCTCGATGGCCGCGCGCGCCTTGCCCACGGAGATGCGCCGGAGCACAGCCTGCCAGTACTCCACCTCGGGCGCGTCCGGGTCGGCGAGCGTCGCGGACACCTCCGCCTCGAGCGCCTCGAGCTCAGCGCGGCTCTTACCTTCCAGCATCTCGGCCACGTCCCTCTCCACCTGCGCGTGCAGACCGCGGTCGTGCACGTCGCGCGCCTGCGCGGCCGCCTCCGCGGGGTCCCGCCCGCGCACGCGCGCGCGGTCCACGGCGTCCCGTTCGCGCGCGCGCGCGAGCTCATCGAGCGTCACCGTCAGGAAATCGTCCCAGAAGGCGCGCCGCGCCGGGTCCGCCTTGGCGAGGTCGGCGCGCGCCGCGGCGTCGTCGCGGAGCTCGTGGAGCTCCTGCGTGGTGAGGTTCGCGAAAACCCGGAGCGGATCCACGCCGGGATCGAACTCGCCGCTGCCCACCTCCGCGTCGACGTTCCGAGCCACCAGGTCCACCGCCCTCGCTCTGCCCTCGCGCACGCGGATGTCCGAGCGCATCTTCGCCTGCGCGACGTGGAACTCCTCCTCTTTCTTCTCGAGCTCCACGGCTTCGATGAGCGCCTCCTCGCGCTGCATGAGCTCGCGTTCCTGCTCCTTCTCCATCTTCTCGCGGTCCCGCTGCTCGCGCTGCTGCTTCACCTTCTCGATCTCCAGCAGACGCGCCTCGTGCCGAGCCTTCTCGGCTTTCAAACCCAGGTCCTTCGCGTCCACGCCCGACATGAGGCTCTTCTCGATCTTCTTGTGCCACACGAAGCGCTCCGTCAAGTTGGCGTCGCCGAAGGGGTTCTCGGCGTCGGTGTAGCCGGCGATCTCGCCCTGTTTCAGACGCGCGCCCAGCTTTTTCGCCTGCGTCGGGGGGATGTTCGGGCGTTCGTCGTCAGACGCGGTCGAGGAAGAGCGCTTCGGGGGCGAAGGGTCGGCGGCCTCGACGACGAACGCGCGTCGTCGGCGAAAAAGAGCGCGCTTCGATGTCGTTTCTCGGATCTCGCTGAACCGAGGTGCGCGTACCATCTTGGCGGCGCGGCGGCGGCGCACATCCTCGCTGTCCTCGGTGTCGGAAGACGCATAGGAGGAGGAAGAAGACGAGGAGGAGGCCTCTCTGCGCGACCGTTTCTTCTTGTGCGTCCTGCGAGGGGACGGCGAAACCGGGAGTCGTCGTCAGGGGCGGCGGTTTGGCGCAAACGAACGAGAAAGCGAGGAGGCTCGGCGCGAGCGGCGGGGGCGGCGCGGGGGGCGGCCGGGGGCGGTGGGGGGCACGCACTTCTTGCTCTTCTTGGACTTCTTCTCTTTCTTCGCCTTCTTCGCCATCGCGAAGGACCCGCCGAGACGCGCGGACGCGAGGCGGAGAGTGCCGCGAGGCGGATGCGAAAAAACGACTCGCGCGAAACCTGACTCTGTCGCTTTGTTCGGCTCGTCGCTTTTGCGAAGTTTTGAGAGGGCAACCAGTTTCCAAAAATCGCCAATGGGGAGCTTCCCGATTGGCGCACACAGGGCTGATTGACCCACGTGGCCGCCTTTGACTACAACCCATTTCTGCACTCCCGCGCGGCATTCGCACGCGCACTCCCGCAAGCACATCCCAAACCCCGAAACCAACAATCATGTCTTGCACCGCTATTACCGCCATCGCGCCCGTCGCCTCCGTCAAGGCCTCCAGGTGCGTCCCCGTCTCCACCCCCATCCACCGTCCTCCCGCGCCTGCAGCGAAACGGCACTGCCTCGTCAGCGTTGAACGACGCGATAAAACGAAACCCCCTGACCTCGGAACCCCTCGACACGAACGCACAACCCTAGGTCCTTGGCGTCCCGCCGCGGCGTCGCCGTCAAGCTGATGCCCCGCGTGTCGAAGGTGTCGTCCCCCCGCGCGCGCGTCGCCGGCAAGGTGATGGCCATGGCGGAACAGCCGGGGAAGAAGCCGAAGATCCTGCGCGAGAACGAAAAGGAGGCGTGGTTGTCCGAGATGGAGAAGGAGGGCGGGAACCCGTTCAAGGACCCCATGGCCATCACCGCCATCGTGGGCATCACCGTCCCGTTCGTCATCCTGGGCATTGCGGGCGCGCTGGGGTACATCGGACAGTGAGCGTCACGACGTACGACTGCCGCGGGGAGGCGGGCGAGGCGAGCGCGCGCGCGCGTTGTTTGTTTGTTGCGTGTTTGAGAAAAAAAGCCCAAAAAAAAGTCTCGCCGCGACCCTCGCGCCGCGCGGTATCGCGTGCGCGAAAAGAACTGTTTCATCTACACGTAATCCTTGAAGTTCCCGCCGAGCCGGATCTTGATCGATCGCTGGTTCCGGATCTTCCCCGCAGCTCCGCGGCCGCCGGCGTCGAAGTCCTGCTTCAAGTGCGACACGTCGTCCGTGGACATGGACGCGAGATCCGCGCCCAGGGTGTCGTCGCGCGTCCGCAGGATATCCTTCCTGCCGACGATGGACGCGCGCGCGTTCCGGAACGCCCTGTGCCGGATCGCGTCCTCGATCGCCAGCTGCCGCACCGTCTCGTACACGAGCGACGCGAGCTCTTCGTAGTCCACCCCCCCGTCGCCGTCCGCATCCGCCGCGGCGATCACGGCGAGGACCTGCTTCTCCGTCAACCCGAGCTCGCCGACGCCCACCGAGTCGAGCACCAGGCGCATCTCCTCCTCGTCGAGGACGCCGTTCCCGTCCAGGTCACACGCCGCGAACGCGTCCCGCAGCGTCGCCTCCACCTCCTCGGGGCGCATGTTGCGCATCAGCCCGAAGCTGGTGTCCACGTTCGCCAGGTCGTTCACCGCCTCCATGCGCCGCCGCTGCGCGTCAAAGTCCAGCATGCCGTACACCACGCTCGCCGCCACCGGCGCGAACCGCGCGTACGCCACGAGGTTGTCTTCCGGCGAGGGCTGCGCCTCGGCACACACCGCGACGATCTGCGACTTGCTGAGCGGCAGCACGTCCTCTTCCGTCAGCGTTCGAAGGCAGTGCTTCAGCTGGCGCACCTTCAACTTCCCGGCGTTCTCGACGTCGGCGCCGCAGAACGCGTCCAGAAGCGCCTTCGTGACGGCGTCCGCGGAGGCGAGCGCGTTTGATTCCAGCCTCTTGTTCTTGGCGCGCTCGACGAGTATGTCGAAGCACACGGGCACGAACTCGTCGTAGTCCACGACGCCGTCCGCGTTGCGGTCCGACTCCGCGAGCAACAGGTTGATCTCCTTCTTGGACAAACCCAGGTCCGCGCTCCGCAGCGCCTTACCGAACTCGCGCGGGTCCAAAGAGCCGTTTCCGTCCAGGTCCGCCTCCTCGAAGACGCGCCGCAGGGTCGCGTCCAGCTCCTCGCGCGTCATGCCCTTCACCAACGACAGCCGCGCGTCGTTTCGGGTCGCGCGATCGCGCTCGTCGCGCGCGGCTCGAGCCGCGTTTTTGCTCCGCACGGCCGCCATGAGCCCGTGCAGAAACGGCACGAACTCCGCGTAGTCGACGACGCCGTTGTCGTTGGCGTCGATTTCGGCGAGGACGTCTCTCTGCTCCGCCTCGGTCAAGTCCAGCGCGGCGCTCCGCAGCACTTCCCGCATCTCCCAGGGGTCCAGCAGCCCGTTCTTGTCCACGTCGAACTTCTTGAAGAGCTCCAGCGCGAACTCCCGAAACTCCAGCTCGGACATCGCGCGCACGTCCATCGCGGCGGCGCGCGCCTCCAGGCTCGCCTCGGCGCGCGCCGCATCCAGCGCCTCGGCGTCCGCGCGCGCCTCGAGCCAGTCGTCGAGCCACTGGAAGGGATCGGCCGGCCGTTCCAGCGCCACCTCCGAGACGAGCGTCTTCACGGCGTTTGAGATGCGCGCGGCGTAGTCGTCGTCGTTCAGGGGGCCGTCGTGGTGGTCCCGCACGGGCAGGCGCCCAGGGAAGCGCTGGAACGCCTCCCGCAGGAACCCGAACACCATCTCCGGGCGGAACGCGTAGAGCTCCTCCTCCATGGCGTTCACCACCTCGCGCATCGGGTGGAACGACGCGATGGGCGCGTGGCTGAGGTCCGGCTCGATCTCGCCCTCGAAGCGGAACGCCACGAGCTGCGTGTCCAGGTACTTCTCCGCCAGCTTCTTCCGCCCCAGGCGAAGGAACTCCTCCGCGGGGACGGGGGAACGCACTTCGGGCTCCACGGGGACGCGATTCGCCTCTTCCTCCGCGCGCCTAGACTCCAACATGCGCTCGACGCGCTCGGGGCGGTCTGTGCGGTCGTCTATGCCCTCCACCGCCATGGGAAACGACCGGGGAAGCGCGGTCCACTGCTTCAGCCCGCCCGTGGCGGACAGCGTGGTCATCCTCGGAGCCAGCGCCAAGCTCCGACCTCCGGGCGACCGAAAATGGATTCGCTCGCGTCGTGGTTCGCGAGCGCATCGTGAACGCTCGCATTGGACCGACGACCGAGAGACTGCGGCGAAACTCGTGAATCACCTGATGAAACGACAGCTCGCGCACCAAAACGAAAGAATACGAATACACAAGGGACTGCGCTCGCGTCGTCGCGTCCCGCCGTCCCCACCCTCGTCCCGTCACACGTCCAGGTCCCTCCCGCGGTCGGTTTTGCGCCCGAACCGGCTCCGCGGCCGGTCCTCGTTCTTCACTCCGAGCAGGGGGTGGCAGAACGACGGCACGCAGCACGGACACCGCGCGTGCACCCAACGCGCGAAGCGGCGCGCGCGAACGAACGCGGCTACGGCGACCAGCGCGAACGCCAACGCGGGTCCCGCGACGTCCATGTCCAGCACGGGGTTGTACACCGCGGCTTCCCACACCTTCGACGCGGTGCTCCACCACCGGCTTTCGAACATGCCCTCGCCGCTCAGCGCCGTCGTGAAGTAGAACTTGGGCGCGACTTCCAAAAGCAGGAACAGCGCCCACGACGCGAGCTCGGCGAGAGGCGCGACCCACAGGAACCGGAACGTCACCACGCCGCCCACGGCGACGAGCAAAAGACCGTTCAGCAAACGCTGGTTATACGTCTGGGAAAACGCCGCGCGCTCGCGCTCGAGCGCGCGCGTCACGCGCGCCTGCGCGGACGCCGCGCTCGGGCCGACGCACCCGTCCGCGAACGCGCGCGCGCAGGCGCGACGCGCCGTCGCGTCAAACTTGCGCAGCGACGGGAGCCGCATGTTGGCCATCTTCGCCAGCGTCTCCTCGCACTGCGACGCCAGCTCGTCGCACGCCTTGCCGCTGGCGAACGCGTTCTTCTCGCTCCTCTGCTCGAACAACTGGTCCAGCTTCTGCGCGAGCGCCTTGGCGGTGACGGCGCCGCGCCCGAACCGCTCGCCGCGGAACGCGGCGATCTGCGCCTTTTTGGCCGCCGCGTGCGCGTCGTGCAGCGCCGCCGCCTCCGCCGGCAGCGCCACCGCGTGGAGCGCGCGCTGGTACGCCTCCACGCGGCGCTCCATCGCGTCGCGGTTGAACGCGTCCACCACGGACCCGGCGGTCGGGAAGTCCCCCTCGTTGAGCGCCGCGACGGACCGCTCGATGAGCGCGGCGAGCGAAACGCCCGTCGCGAAAAGCTCCGACGTCGTCGCGTCCTCGCCGCCGACGGCTGCGTCGCGGTTTCCGGTCGCGGCGCTCGTCGCCAACGCCGCGCCGAGGGACGGTTTCGCCACCGCGGACGCGCGCACGTGCGCCTTGAGCTTTTCCCGCTGTTCGACGTACCCCGGCTCGAGCTGGTCGTCCCGGAGCTCGCACAAACGCGTGCGCTCCAGGTGCGGCTGCGTCAAGCCGAAGGCGTCGCGTTTCTCGGCGAGCGCGCGGAGAGACGCGCGGATGCGGTTCAGCTCGGAAATGTGCGCGTCCTCCGTGGGGTTCGCGACGGTCCGCAGCGCCTGGTCCACCATCTCGGTCACCGTCGAGCCTTCCAGAAAGTCGCGCTGGATCAGCCACAGCAGCGAGTCGGGCAGGAACGCGCGGAGCTGCGACGCGTCCCACCGGCCGAGATCGTCGTCGTCGTACGACGCGTCGGCGGAGGTCTCGGCGAACGCGTCCCCGCCGACGCCGGCGCCGACGCCGGCGCCACCGCGGCCGTTCGCGCCCGCGGCTCTCCCCGAGAACTCCCTGGCGAGTTCGAGCGCGAAGCTGAGCTTCTCTATGTCGCCCTCCTTGACGGTTTCCGGCAGGTTGTACACAAGGACGCTGGCGATGATGGAGGAGAGCGCGAAGATGCGGTCGTCGTACGCGTCGCTCATCCCGGTGGCTTCGAAACCCTCGGTATCGACGTACACCACGGACGTCGGGGGGTTACCCGGCGCGGAGGACGGCACCATCGTCGGCTCGCTCCACGCCCACACGCCTTTGGTCTCGGTTTTGCGCGTGTGCCCCACCCCGAAGCCCTCGTCGCAGGGCACGCTCAGCAGCTGGTTCAGCAGGAAGGATTTGCCGCTTCGGTAGGGGCCGATCACCACCACGGGCGCGACCGGGCCGCGCACCGCTCGCAGCGCGTCGAGGCCCTCCTTCTGCAGCGTCAGCTTCGTCGGGTCCGTCGCGCTTGGAAGCACGATGGGCACCGGACGACCTCCACCGCGCGCGCTGCCCGACCCGCCCGCGTCCGCCGCGCCCGCGTGCCTCGCGCCCGAGGCGTCCGCGCCGAACCGCCTCGCGGGCAGACGCGAACCGCCGCTGTGCGCGCCGCCGAGGGAGCCCCGCTCGCCCGCGGCCGACGCGACGAGCGCGAGCATCAGGGCCGCCGCGAGCGCGCGCGGCGTGGCGCGACGCATCGCGAGCGCGAGTGCCAGGGAGTTCTGGCGGGACGAAAACCTCATCTCACGTGTAGGCACCCTTTCCTGTGGTCCAACCGAAATCGGCGAGTCGCGCATCTCGCGGGAAACTGGTTTTACAAGCGGCGCAACGGTCAATATACGGGGGTACTACGCACGCATCACCGGGCGTTTCGAGCTCGACGCGGCGAAGATCGCGTCCGCCCGATCGCCGTCGGTTGATCGGATCAGATCCCGACCGATCCCTCGAACCCGAACTTGGGGAACGCCCCCGCGAGCAGCGCGTGCTGCTCGATGGTCACGCGCGTCTCGTCTCGCATCTCGTCCGCACCCGCGTCCGTGAGCAGCGCGTCCAGGACGGGTTCCCACGCGGGCTTCGCGGTGCGCGCGCGCGCCTCGCCGCCGTTTTCTCCGGGCGCCGCCGCCGCGTCCGTCCCCGCGAAACGACACCGGCGCAGAATCACGAGCGCGCGCGCGCTCTCCTCGATGCGGTTCGCGACGTCCTCCTTCTCGCCCTCGCCCCGGTCGCGCTGCGTGAGCGCACGCAGCAGCTGCAGGCGCGCGCGCGCCAGCGCGTCGTGCCCTGTGAGCACGGCGAGCGCGCCCTGGTTGTTCAGCATCTTGGCGCACAGCGCGGTGAACTGCTTCGTCTCGTCGTCCACGCGCACGCTCTCGCCCTTCGCGCCGTTCAGGGGCGATCCCCGCATGCGCAGCACCTGCTCGAACGCCGCGAGCAGCGCCTGGTGCTGCTTGCGCGTGCCCCACGCGCGCAGCGAGGGGTGCAGCAGGTTGTGCAGCACGCCCGCGAGGGCGCCCGCCAGGTCCGCCCCCGCGCTCGCCGCGGCGGCGGCGCCGGGACGCGCCCCGGACGCCGCGTCCGCCTCCGCCTGGATGATGCTCACCACGGTGTGCGTCACGGCGTCCAGGAGCGCTTCGAAGACGCCGGCGTCCAGGAACGCGCGCACCTCGGGGTCCTCGAAGAACCACTCGGACTCGCCCGGCGCGCGCTTGAGCGCGCGCTCCAGGTGCGCGGCGAGCCACCCGCCCACGGCGTTCGCCGCGGCGACGCGCGCGGCGATGGGCTCGGAGAAGGCGCGGATGGTCGTCAACCACTCCGCGCGTCCCGCCGGCCCGCGGTCGCGCGTCTCGGTTCCCTTCGTTCCCTTCGCCGGCGGCGGAGGCTTCGCTTTCGGGAAGTGGAACGGCACCGGGTTGCTCTTCTTCTTCAGCGCGCGAAGCTTCTTGGCGATCTCGGGGTTGCCCGCGCCGGTGACGGTCGCCTCCGCCGCCTCGAACGCGGCGATCGCGCCGGCGTCGTCGCCCTTCTCCTCCAGCGCCGTTCCGCGACGGAAGTGCGCCTTCTCCCAGTTCGGTCGAAGCGCGACGCACGCGTCCGCGTCCGCCAGCGCCTGGCTCACCTTGTTGAGCTTCAGGAAGGACGCGCTGCGGTTGCTGTAAATCGGCGCCAACTCGGGCTTAGACGAGGCATCCGAGCCGGCAGCCTGAGGGCGGGCGAAAAGCGCGAGCGCGGGCGCGGGAGGTGAGCGCGGTCGAAGTGGACGCGCCGCGCGCGTCTCAGCAGATCGTCGATGCGACGAACGCGAGATTCGAAAACGCGAGACGGGACGCGCGAGCATGCGCGACTGGACGTACCTTGAGCGCCTTGGTGTACGAGCCCGCGGCCTTGAGGAAATCGCCCGCGCGGAAGAAGCCGTTGCCCTCGTCCTTCAACGCGGCGATGGCCTCCGGGAGGGG
>MDSV01182125.1_pt1 | contig 11979 bp, 4 predicted proteins | sample 810851 | NCBI WGS metagenome assembly MDSV01 (sample SAMN05326640, study PRJNA326480) | marine metagenome | isolation source: seawater | place: Atlantic Ocean: North East | collected 2012 | reverse complement strand
GCGATGATGACGACGAGGATGCGCGTCTCCGCGGCGCCGACGACGCACCGGTGCGCGGTGCGACGCGGGACGATCAGAGGTACGCGCGATCGATGCCGACGCCGATGGATGTTGATGACGAATCGGAATCGCATCGATTCGTCCGGCGCGATCTCGCGCGAGGAGGCGTGCGAGGGACACGCGATCGATGACCGTCGTGAGACGGTGGTGCGACGGGTGGAGCGCGCGCGCGCGCGGAGACGTCGAGATGCGTGAGAGAGAGGCGAGATGACTGACGAATGGACGCGTCGATCGAACGCAGCGGCGGCGAGCGAGCCGACGGCGCGCGCGGCGGCTGTCGAGATGGGGGGTAAGGCGACCAAGGAACAGGTCGAGGCGAACGTGCGATACCACGCGGCTAAGTCGACGAGCGCGTTGCCGATCGAGTTTGGTGTGCCGGAGATGTACCAAGCGACGGCGCAGAGCGTTCGCGAAGGATTGGTCGACCGATGGAACGAGACGTACGCGCACTTTCACAAGAAGAATCCGAAGCAAGCGTACTACTTGTCCATGGAATACTTGCAGGGTCGCGCGTTGACGAATGCGATCGGTAACATGGGACTCACGGGTGAGTACTCTGACGCGCTTCGTTCTCTCGGATACACGCTCGAGGACGTCATGAGCGTCGAACGCAACGCCGGTTTGGGTAACGGCGGCTTGGGACGCTTGGCGTCTTGCTTTTTGGATTCCATCGCCACGCTCGATCTTCCGGCGTGGGGTTATGGTTTGCGTTACAAGTACGGTTTGTTCAAGCAAGGCGTCGATAAGGCGACCGGTGAACAATTGGAATTCGCCGATGACTGGCTCGAAGTGGGCAACCCGTGGGAAATCCCGCGCCCGCAGGTGAGCTATCCGATTTCCTTTTACGGAAGCGTCGTCGACGGTAAGTGGCAACCGGGCCAACGAGTGCGCGCGGTCGCGTACGATTCCCCGATTCCGGGTTACAAGACGCGCAACTGCATCTCTCTTCGCATGTGGGACGCGCAACCGTCGGCTGTCGAGTTCGACTTGGCGGCTTTCAACGCGAGCGACTATGACACCTCCATGGGCCCGACCAACTTGGCGTCCAAGTTGTGCGCCGTGCTCTACCCGGGTGACGGCACCCGCGAAGGTAAGGCTTTGCGCTTGAGCCAGCAATACATGCTCTGCTCCGCGTCCGTCCAAGACATCTTGGCGCGCTGGAAGGAGCGGGGCAACTCTGACTGGAGCAAGCTTCACGAAAAGGTCGCTGTTCAAATGAACGACACGCCCCCGACGCTCGCCGCTCCGGAACTCATGCGCATCTTGATCGACGAGGAAGGCTTGAGCTGGGACGATGCCTGGGCCGTCACGACCAAGACTGTCGCGTACACGAACCACACAGTCATGCCGGAAGCGCTCGAAAAGTGGCCGATGGATTTGGTTGAAGAGCTTCTTCCGCGACACATGGAGATCATCAAGCGCATCGACAAAGAGTTCATCGCGTCCGTGAAGGCCAAGTACGCGAAAATGCCAGCTGCCGAACTCGAGCGCACCATCGCTGCGATGGGTATCCTCGAGAACTACGTGTCTCCGGAAGAAAAGGCTGCCAAGGCTGCGGCCAAGGCGAAGGCCGCCAAGGCGAAGGCCGCCAAGGCGAAGACCGCGAAGACGGCCGTCGTCGAAGAAGAAGAGGAGGAAGAAGAGGAACCCGCGATGGTGCGCATGGCTAACTTGTGCTGCATCTCCGGTATGGCGATCAACGGTGTCGCCGCCATTCACTCCGAAATTGTGAAGGATGTCGTCTTCAACGACTTCTACAAGCTCTTCCCGGAAAAGTTCCAAAACAAGACGAACGGCGTCACGCCGCGACGTTGGTTGGCTTTCTGCAACCCGGAACTCTCCGCCGTCATCACCAAGTGGGTTGGCAGCGACAAGTGGATCACCGACACCGATGAACTCCGCAAGTTGGCCGACAACGCCTCAAACCCGGAGCTCCAAGCGGAGTGGAAGGCGGCGAAGCTCGCCCGCAAGCAAATCTGCAAGGACTACATCAAGAAGGTCACGGACATTGACGTCCCGATTGATTCCATGTTTGACATTCAGGTCAAGCGCATCCACGAGTACAAGCGCCAATTCCTGAACATCCTAGGCATTATTTACCGTTACAAGCAGATGAAGGCGATGACGCCGGAGGAGCGCGCCAAGTGCGTGCCGCGCGTCTGCGTCTTCGGCGGCAAGGCGTACGCCACTTACTTGCAAGCCAAGCGCATCGTCCGACTCATCAACAACGTCGGTAACGTTGTGAACAACGACCCGGAGATCGGTGACCTCCTCAAGGTTGTCTTCGTCCCGGATTACAACGTTTCCTTGGCTGAAACGTTGATCCCGGCGTCTGAACTTTCTCAGCACATCTCCACCGCGGGCACCGAAGCCTCCGGTACTTCCAACATGAAGTTCCAAATGAATGGTTGCTTGATCATCGGTACCCTCGATGGTGCGAACGTTGAAATCCGAGAGTGCGTTGGTGAGGATAACTTCTTCTTGTTCGGTATCACCGATCCCGAAGTTGAACCGGCGCGCGCGGAACGCGCGGCGGGCAAGTTCATCCCGGATCCGCGTTTCACGGAAACGTGCGAGTACGTGCGTAGCGGCGTGTTTGGCGACAAGTTCGAAGAACTCTTGGGTTCTCTCGAAGGCAACGAAGGTTTCGGCCGAGGTGACTACTTCCTCGTCGGTAAGGATTTCGCCTCCTACCTCGACGCGCAAGAGCGTGTCGACGACGCGTACACCGAATCCGCCGGCTGGACCGAGTCCTCCATCATCTCCACCGCCTTCAGCGGTAAGTTCAACTCCGACCGCACCATCGACCAGTACGCCAAGGAAATCTGGGGCATCGAACCGTGCAGCGTCCCGGAAAAGTAAACCGCCGAGCGCCCGTCGAGCCTCTCCGCGCGCGGCGACGCTTCGACTCGTCGCCGCGCGGTCACCGCGCGCACGCATCGACCGCTTTGAAACATAGCACCTACAGCGCCTAAAATTTTGCGAATACTAATATACGAATTCACCGCACCGCGCCCTTCCCGCGTCCTCGCGCGTCTCGCCGGCGTTCCGCGAGTCGCGACCCACCGATTCGCGAGAGGGTTTCTCCCCTCCCCGAGGGCTGGGACAACGGCTCGTCCCCGTCGCGAGCGCCGCACTCGGCGACGCGCGGTCGTCCTCGACGCGCGCGAGCCGCGAACCGCGAGCGTGAGAGCGCGGTCATCGTTCGCGCGCGACAGTCGCGCCGTCATCGACGCCGCGCGCGCGAGGGAGACGACCACGCGCGAGGGCGCCGGCGGCGGGCGGTGATCCGATGACGCGCGGTGCGCGCGCGGAGAGCGATGAGGACGCCATGGAGGTTGGCGTGAGCGAGGAGATATTAGAAAAAGGTGCGTGGACGCGCGATGAGGGACGACGCGAGGCGCGAGAGAGGGTGAGGGCGAGCGAGAGGGCGCGAAGGGCGCGGCGAGGGCACGGCGCATTGCCCCGTTTCGACGGCGCGGCGCGAGCGACGACTGACGAGTGTGCGCGCGTGCTTTTTCGATGGATTCGCAGCTCGTAAATGGCAAACGTTGAATGCGAAGCGTTACAGCACGACGAGGAAGTTTGGGTACGTGGAACCGGCGAAAGAGGAGATGCCGCCGGAACACGTGAGAAAGATCATCAAAGATCACGGGGACATGTCTTCGAGAAAGTTTAGACACGATAAGCGCGTGTACTTGGGGGCGTTGAAGTTCGTGCCGCACGCAGTGTATAAGCTTTTGGAGAATATGCCGATGCCTTGGGAGCAAGTGAGGCACTGTGAAGTGATTTATCACATCACGGGCGCCATTACGTTTGTGAACGAGACGCCGCGCGTCATCGAGCCCGTCTTCATAGCGCAGTGGGGCACGATGTGGATCATGATGAGGAGAGAGAAGAGAGATAGAAAGCATTTTAAGCGTATGCGGTTTCCGCCGTTCGATGACGAAGAACCGCCTTTGGATTACGCAGATAACCTGTTGGACGTGGATCCTCTGGAAGCCATCGAGTTGGAACTCGACGAGGAAGAGGACGCGCCAGTGGTGGAGTGGTTCTACGATCACACGCCGCTGAGGTGGACGAAGTTTGTCAACGGGCCGAGTTACCGCAAGTGGCAGCTTCCGATACCGGTTATGGCGAACTTGCACAGGCTTTCGTCGCATCTGCTGAGCGACTTGACGGATAAAAATTACTTTTACCTCTTCGATCACAAATCTTTCTTCACCGCCAAGGCGTTGGGCATGTGCATTCCGGGTGGACCGAAGTTTGAGCCGTTATTCCGCGACATGGACCGTGCGGATGAAGACTGGAATGAGTTCAACGACATCAACAAGCTCATCATCCGCAGCGCGTTGCGAACCGAGTACAAGGTGGCGTTTCCGTACTTGTACAATAACCGTCCTCGCAAGGTTTCGCTCGCGGTGTACCACACGCCCATGGTCATGTTCATCAAGACGGATGATCCGGATTTACCGGCGTATTACTACGACCCGCTCATCCATCCCATAGCGCATTACAGATCGTCGAAGGAGAAGCAAGCCGCAGAGGAAGAGGACGACGACTTTGAGTTACCGATGGGCATCGAGCCCTTCTTGGAAGAGACTCCGCTTTACACGGAGAACACGTCCGGTGGAATCGCGCTCCTTTACGCGCCGAGACCGTTCAATCTCCGAAGTGGTCAAACGCGTCGCGCCATGGACGTGCCTTTGGTGAACAGTTGGTTCCACGAGCACTGTCCGTCTGGCTACCCAGTCAAGGTGCGCGTATCCTACCAAAAGTTGCTGAAGGGCTTCGTCCTGAATCAGCTCCACAAACGTCCGCCGAAGCCGGTGAAGAGACGTAACCTTTTCGTGGCTCTCAAAAAGACGAAATTCTTCCAATGCACCGAGCTCGATTGGGTGGAGGCTGGTTTGCAAGTGTGCAGACAAGGTTACAACATGCTCAACTTGTTGATTCACCGCAAGAATTTGAACTACTTGCACTTAGATTACAACTTCAACTTGAAGCCAGTCAAGACGCTGACGACGAAGGAACGTAAGAAGAGTCGCTTTGGGAACGCGTTCCACCTTTGCCGTGAGATTTTACGTCTCACCAAGCTCGTGGTGGATTCAAACGTTCAGTTCCGTCTTGGCAACATCGATGCATACCAGCTCGCTGACGGTCTGCAGTACGTGTTCTCACACGTGGGTCAGCTGACGGGGATGTACAGATACAAGTACAAACTGATGCGACAGATTAGAATGTGCAAGGACCTCAAGCACTTGATTTACTACAGATTTAACACTTCGGTGATTGGTAAGGGTCCGGGCGTAGGCTTCTGGGCTCCGATGTGGCGAGTCTGGCTCTTCTTCCTTCGCGGTGTCGTGCCGTTGCTCGAAAGATGGTTGGGTAACTTGCTCGCCCGTCAGTTCGAGGGTCGCAACAACAAGGGCATCGCGAAGACGGTTACCAAGCAGCGAATCGAGTCACACTTTGATCTTGAATTGAGAGCTGCGGTGATGCACGATATCCTGGATTCCATGCCGGAAGGTGTCAAGCAGAACAAGGCCAGAACCATTTTGAGCCACCTCTCCGAAGCGTGGCGTTCATTCAAAGCGAACATTCCGTGGAAGGTTCCTGGTATGCCCGCCCCGATCGAGAACATGATCTTGAGATACGTGAAGAGCAAGGCAGACTGGTGGACCAACGTCACGCACTACAACAGAGAGCGTATTCGTCGCGGTGCGACCGTCGACAAGACTGTGTGCCGCAAGAATCTTGGTCGTTTGACGCGTTTGTATCTGAAGGCGGAGCAAGAGAGACAGCACAACTACTTGAAGGATGGACCGTACGTGACTCCGGAAGAGGCGGTGGCCATTTACACGACGACTGTGCACTGGCTTGAATCTCGACGATTCTCTCCGATTCCTTTCCCTCCGTTGTCCTACAAACACGACAGAAAGCTACTCATTTTAGCGCTCGAACGCTTGAAGGAGAATTATTCGGTGACGGGTCGTTTGAATCAAAACCAACGAGAGGAGCTCGGACTTATTGAGCAGGCGTTCGACAATCCACACGAGGCACTGAGCCGCATCAAGAGACATCTCTTGACGCAACGTGCTTTCAAAGAAGTCGGCATCGAGTTTATGGATCTGTATTCGCACTTGATCCCTGTCTATGAAATTGAGCCATTGGAGAAGATCTCGGATGCCTATCTCGATCAGTACATCTGGTACGAGGCCGATAAGCGTCAGCTTTTCCCCAACTGGATCAAACCATCAGACAATGAGCCCGCGCCGCTCCTCGTGTACAAGTGGTGCCAAGGCATCAATAACTTGACGGACGTCTGGGACACGAATGAAGGCGAGTGCGTCGTCATGTTGCAAACGAGATTTGAAAAGATGTTTGAAAAGGTCGACCTTACGTTGCTCAACCGTCTCATGCGGTTGATTGTTGATCACAACATTGCTGATTACTGTACGGCCAAGAACAACGTCGTCATCTCTTACAAGGATATGAGTCATACGAATAGCTATGGTATGATTCGTGGTTTGCAATTCGCCTCATTCATGACGCAATACTACGGTTTGGTACTCGATCTCCTTTTGCTCGGCCTTACGAGAGCGTCAGAAATCGCGGGGCCAGCCAACATGCCGAATGAGTTCATTTCTTTCCGTGATGTTGAGACAGAAACGAAGCACCCGATTCGGTTGTACTCGCGTTACATCGACAAGGTCCACGTCTTGTTCAAGTTTACCGCCGACGAGTCTCGCGATTTGATCCAGAGATATCTCACCGAGCATCCAGATCCGAACAATGAAAACATGGTCGGCTACAACAACAAGAAGTGTTGGCCGCGTGACGCACGTATGCGTTTGATGAAGCACGATGTCAACCTCGGTCGCGCTGTGTTTTGGGACATTAAGAATCGTTTACCGCGATCTTTGACGACTCTCGAATGGGACAACGGATTTGTCAGCGTGTACTCGCGCGACAACCCCAACCTCTTATTCTCCATGTGCGGCTTTGAAGTGCGCATCTTGCCGAAGATTAGGATGGCAACTGAGTACTTCGCCAACAAGGACGGTGTTTGGAACTTGCACAATGAGCAAACCAAGGAGCGCACGGCGCAAGCGTTTTTGCGTGTGGACGACGAGGCGCTGAAGGCGTTTGAAAATCGCATTCGCCAAGTGCTCATGTCTTCCGGTGCCACGACTTTCTCGAAGATTGTGAACAAATGGAACACTGCGCTGATCGGTTTGATGACGTATTACAGAGAAGCCACCATTCACACTTCCGAACTTCTTGATCTTTTGGTGAAGTGTGAGAACAAAATCCAAACCAGAGTTAAAATTGGTCTCAACTCGAAAATGCCGAGCAGATTCCCTCCGTGCGTGTTCGCCGCGCCGAAGGAGATTGGTGGTCTTGGTATGCTCTCAATGGGTCACATTTTAATTCCGCAGAGTGATTTGCGTTACAGTGTGCAAACGGATTCCGGCATCACGCACTTCCGCTCGGGGATGTCACACGAAGAGGATCAGCTCATTCCGAACTTGTTCCGTTACATTCAGCCATGGGAAGCGGAATTCAACGATTCTCAACGCGTGTGGGCTGAGTATGCGCTCAAGCGACTAGAAGCGCAAGCGCAAAATCGTCGTTTAACGCTTGAAGATCTCGAGGACTCGTGGGACAGAGGTATTCCTCGCGTCAACACCTTGTTCCAAAAGGATCGTCACACGTTGGCGTACGACAAGGGCTGGCGAGTGCGCCTTTCGTTCAAGGAGTACAACCTCACCAGGCAAAATCCATTCTGGTGGACGCATCAGCGTCACGATGGAAAGCTCTGGAACTTGAACAACTATCGCACTGATGTTATCCAAGCTCTCGGAGGCGTCGAGGGTATTCTCGAACACACGCTCTTCAAGGGAACGTATTTCCCCACGTGGGAGGGTCTGTTCTGGGAAAAGTCGAGTGGGTTCGAGGCGAGCATGCAGATGAAGAAGCTGACGAACGCGCAGCGTAGCGGTTTGAACCAAATTCCCAACCGTCGCTTCACGTTGTGGTGGTCACCGACGATCAACCGCGCCAACGTTTACGTCGGTTTCCAAGTCCAGCTCGATTTGACCGGTATCTTTATGCATGGTAAAATTCCAACGTTGAAGATTTCATTCATCCAAATCTTCCGAGCGCACTTGTGGCAGAAGATCCACGAGTCGGTCGTCATGGATATGTGCAACGTCTTCGATCAGGAACTCGATGCGTTGGAGATTGAAACCGTTCAAAAGGAGACGATCCACCCGAGAAAGTCGTACAAGATGAATAGCTCGTGTGCGGATATCTTGTTGTTCGCTGCGTACAAATGGTCGATCTGTAAGCCTTCTTTGATGGGGGAGACGAACGACACGTTTGATCAAAAGAGCTCGAACAAATTTTGGGTTGACGTGCAACTTCGTTGGGGTGATTTCGATTCTCACGACATTGAACGCTACACGAGAGCGAAGTTCTTGGACTACACGACCGATAACATGTCGATATATCCTTCACCGACCGGCGTCATGATTGGCATCGACTTGGCTTACAACTTGCACTCAGCGTACGGTAACTGGTTCCCGGGATGCAAGCCGTTGGTGCAGCAAGCAATGGCGAAGATCATGAAGGCGAACCCGGCGCTCTACGTTTTGCGAGAGCGCATTCGTAAAGGTCTGCAGCTGTACTCATCCGAGCCGACGGAGCCGTATCTGAACTCTCAAAACTATGGTGAGCTTTTCAGTAACCAAACCATCTGGTTCGTGGACGATACGAATGTCTATCGCGTGACTATTCACAAAACGTTCGAGGGTAACTTGGTCACGAAGCCCATCAACGGTGCGATCTTCATCTTCAATCCACGCACTGGTCAGCTCTTCTTGAAGATTATCCACACGAGTGTGTGGGCTGGTCAAAAGCGTCTCGCGCAGTTGGCGAAATGGAAGACGGCGGAAGAAGTTGCCGCTTTGATTCGTTCGCTTCCGATTGAAGAGCAGCCGAAACAGATCATCGTCACGAGAAAAGGCATGCTCGATCCTTTGGAGACACACATGCTCGACTACCCGAACATCGTCATCAAGGGAAGTGAATTACAACTGCCCTTCCAGGCGTGCATGAAGATTGAAAAGTTTGGCGATCTCATCTTGAAGGCGACGGAGCCGCAGATGGTCCTCTTCAACATCTACGACGACTGGTTGAAGACGATTTCGAGCTACACCGCCTTCAGTCGATTGATTTTGATCTTGCGCGCGTTGCACGTGAACAACGAAAAGGCGAAGATGATGTTGCGTCCGGATAAGAGCGTCGTCACGCTGCCTCATCACGTGTGGCCGGATTTGACGGATGAACAGTGGGTCAAGGTTGAAATTGCGTTGAAGGATTTGATTCTCGCGGATTACTCCGCCAAGAATAACGTCAACGTCTCCGCATTGACGCAGAGCGAAGTGCGCGATATCATTCTCGGCGCTGAGATTACGCCGCCATCCGTGCAGCGACAAGAAATCGCCGACATCGAAAAGCGCGGCCAAGACGCCAACCAGCAGATTGCTGTCACCACGAAGACAACTAACGTACACGGAGACGAGCTCATCGTCACTACGACAAGTCCGTACGAGCAATCAACCTTCGGAAGCAAGACGGATTGGCGTATTCGTGCCATTAGTGCGACGAACTTGCACTTGCGAGTGAACCACATCTACGTCAACAGCGACGACTTGAAGGAAACCGGTTACACGTACATCATGCCGAAGAATGTGTTGAAGAAATTCATCACGATCGCGGATTTACGTACGCAGATTGCAGGTTATTTGTACGGCGTTTCCCCTCCGGACAATCCTCAAGTCAAGGAGATTCGCTGCGTCGTGATGCCTCCGCAGTGGGGTAACCACAGCGCGGTGAACTTGCCGTCCATGCTCCCCGAGCACGACTACTTGAGCGATCTGGAGCCGCTGGGTTGGATTCACACGCAGCCGAACGAGAGTTCTCAACTGCAACCGCAAGATTGCACGCAACACGCGAAGATTCTGGAACAACATTCGTCTTGGGACGGTGAGAAGTGCATCATTCTGACGTGCTCGTTCACGCCCGGTTCGTGCTCGCTCACGGCGTACAAGATCACGCCGTCTGGGTACGAGTGGGGTCGCTCGAACAAGGACATGACGAGCACGAATCCGCAAGGATATGCCCCCGGTCATTTCGAAAAGGTACAGATGTTGCTTTCCGACAGATTTTTGGGATACTACATGGTTCCCGACGGCGGCTCCTGGAACTACTCGTTCCAAGGCGTCAAGCACTCCGCGGGCATGAAGTACGCGCTCAAACTTGGAAACCCACTCGAGTTTTATCACGAAAGACATCGACCGACACATTTCCTCGAGTTCGCTTCGCTCGAGGCGGAGAAGCCAGAGGAAACGGCGCCGATGGATCGCGAAGACGTCTTTGCGTAAAAAGTTTTCTTAAGAATGTGTAACAACAGAGATTTGATTAATACAATCGCAAACTCCCCGTAATTTTGTCTATCGCCTCCGTCGACGCGGGTCCGATGGCGACCATGGTTTTTGTGCCCGCCTCCACCTCCGTGCGACCCGCGTCTTCGACGACGAATGTCGGCAACCTCGCCGCCTTGGCCTCGCGCACTAAATCCTCGAAACGCGCGAGCGACCGCACTCCGAGCGTCACCTTTTTCTGACCATCTAATTCCCATTTCCCGAGCTCCATCCGCGACGTCTTCGACGCAATGTTCACCGCGCCCACGGCACCGTGCGCGCACTGCGCCCCCACCTTCCCCGCGCCCATGGGCAAATCTTCGCGAACGACCAGAACCATCTTGTACTCGCCCGCATCCGCCCCCGCGCGTCGAGTGGGATCCCCATCCTCGTAATCATCCGGCAACTCCTCGATGATCGGCACCCCGATGATCTTATTCGCCTGTTTCATCTCGAGCTTCTTCTGTCGCCTCGCCTCGCGCTCTCTCTTCATCGTATCCTCGTGTTCTCGAACCCGGCGCTCGAGCTCGTGCGTTCCCACCCACGCCGAGAACGCGCACCCCGCGACGAACCCCACCAACCCGAACCGAAACTTCGGTCGCAGGAACCCGAGAAATCCGAGCGGACCGCCGATCTTTCCGCGTCGTCGTTTCCGCGACGGCGGCGCGGGTCGTTTCGCCGGCGCGGGCGCGACGGCGACCGAGCCGCCGCCGTCGAGCGCGTCCTCCATGGCTTTTCGCGCCGAGGGCGTCAATCCAGCGCGCGACATGTCGCTCGCGTCGAATCGATGGGAGGTAAAGGTGTCGTCGCGCGCGCTCGAACGCTCGGTCGCGCGTCGAGAGCGTTCGCGCGCGCGGAAGTGACGCGTCGGTCGAGCGCCCTCTCGGCTCGACATCTTTTTCTTTTCGATTCATCAACCCGAAAAATGTTGGCTAATTGGCTACGAGATATCGTCTACCTGGGTCTATGGCTACCTGGGTCTATGTCTGCGCGTTCGCGGCGAGGTTTCGTCGATGACGACGCGCGTGCGCGCGTTTCGCCTCCACGGCGGCGGCGAGGTTTCGTTTGTGTCGTCGACGAAGGTCTCGGCGGCGCTCGCGCTCGAGCGCGTCCCGAACGCGAGACTCGTGCGCGGCGACGAGGGCGGCGCGTCTGACCTCGAGATCTTGGTCGCTGATCTTTTTAGATTCAGCGACGCGATCGAGATTCTGAAGCGCGACGTTGAGATCGCGATCTCGAATCTCGGCGCGTCGTCTGAGTTTGCGCTCGTGGAGCTCGCCGGCGGTTTCGGCGGCGGCGATGTAATTTTCCCAGCGCGTCAAACCGGGTCCGAGGAGACCCTCCGTGGCGTACGCGAGGTCTCTTCCGACGATCAATTCGTTTCCGAGCTCATCCATTCGAACCGACGCGCCGTTGTGATCGAGTCGAG
>MDSV01052825.1_pt1 | contig 11979 bp, 14 predicted proteins | sample 810851 | NCBI WGS metagenome assembly MDSV01 (sample SAMN05326640, study PRJNA326480) | marine metagenome | isolation source: seawater | place: Atlantic Ocean: North East | collected 2012 | reverse complement strand
TCAACAATTCCAGTTCTCATCATGTGTAATATTCCCCATTTTGATAACATCATCCAAACATGATTTTCTGATTCTTGGACTAAATTTTCAATTGTGGCGTAAATACTGTGTCTATCTTTAATTACCGAAAATAGAGGCTCATTAGAATAATTAATTGATTCATTAATGATTAATGAATCTTCATTCATTTCATCTAAGTGCTGCTGCAATCTTCGAACACTTGCTTCTTCCTTCTTGATTAACTGACGGAAAACATCTGTAACTGCTAGTCCTGTAAATCGCATTGGTTTATCCAATGTGGCCATTACAAGCCCCATTTCTTTCAATTTTCTTAGGCTATTGTAAGCATCCATTCGTGAAATTGAAACTAGTTTGCCAATTTCACTTGCTTTTAGAGGAGGTTGTCCGCAAAGAGCCAAAATTATTTTGGCATATTTTTCTTCGAGTCCACCTTCAACAAGGCGTTCAATAATACCATCTGCAGTTCTCATTCCCTCAACTCATCTTTCGCTGCTGTTCTTTCTGTAGTATGTTGCAGCGTCTAATTTGTTCTTTAGCTAGTTTTTGCTGGTCCTTGTCTAGTCCTCTAGGCATTGCTTGCTCGAAGCACTTTATGGCATCACCAAATCTTTGCATCTCTGCGTACGCTGTTCCCATATTGTACAATGTTTTACCTTGGACGCCTTTTGGATTAATTACCATTGCTTGGTGATATGATTCAACACATTTAGGATAATCTTCTAGGTAGTATAATGCATTGCCTCTACCATTTAGAATTCGAATAACCATTTCATCATCGTCTGCAAATGAAGGCAATGCTCTATCGAAGCATGAAAGGGCTTCACGGTACTTCTTGTCTTCAATTAGTCCGACACCTTTGTTGTACCATTCAATGTCTTGATTGGCAATTGAATTAGATTTAGAATCCATTCCAGTGTTAACCGTAGCACGTGATGCAGCATCCAATGCAGCAGCAGCGAGGTCTACTTCTGGTTTCGGTTCACTTACCATCGCAACCGGTTCTGCTCTTGCAGATAATTCTGGAAGCGGGACATTGTTCTTCTGAATGGGATCACTAACTATTGGAGGAGTGAGCTCAATAGAAGGGATTTCTGGTGTTGTTTCAATTGACTGGTATGATGAAATTTCAGCAGCAGGCTCTGGCTGAGACATGCTTTCTTGTGATTCTGCAAATGCATCCAGAGGGTCATTAACCACAGGTTGTGGATTTGCTAATCCATGAGCCTTTTCGTGGCACCTTTGAGCAGTAGCCATGTCGCCAGCAGATTCCAAAGCTCTTGCAAGACCAATCCATAAATCGGGATTGGATTTATCATCTTGAATCATAGATTTCCAACATTTTACTGACTCAGTGTGATTTCCAGATGCAGATAATGCCCTCCCCATCATTTGTGAATTTGGTTCACAGAGTGATGCCGCCTCATTAGCTAATGCTGGTCCTTCTGGAATTGTAGGTGGTAATCCACTAGTATTCTCAAGTACCCTAGATTCACCTTCAGCTAGTTCGATCAATAGTAAAGCCAATGCTTCACGCCCACCTTCTTCTCCAATTAGTGAGCGCCTGGCACTGAGTAGGCTTGCAATATCTCCAGTTGCTTCAGAAATAGTCGCTAGTCTTGTTGCTGCTTTCATGTATGAACTATCATGTTCCAATGCACTAATGAAGCACTTCTTCGCAGCCTCTGAATTACCTTTTCGCTCGTGTAATGCTCCAAGGTTAAAATAGCATTTTGCGTTTGTTGGTTCGAGTCCTATAGCATGTGTATAAGCACTGATTGCGTGGTCGTCCAAAGCCATTGCGGCCATTGCACCTGCGGATATTCTCCATGAGTCAAAATGTTGTGCTGCAGCAGCGTGGAGATGTTCTTTCAACATCTGTAATGCTCCTTTTGCATCTCCTTGAGACAAGGAATTAGTTGCTTGAGCACATAATGCATCCAAATCTATGCTTTCCTGTTCATCTTCAAACAGGACTTCAGCAGCCAATTCTTCACCTTCAGTTTCTTCTTCAACTAAATTTTCACTCACATTTGAGATTTCTAAAACTTCCATTGTTTCATTTTCCTCAAATAAATCATCGACGCCTGTGTTTACCGCATGAGTTAGAGTTTGTTCAACTAGTGATTCTTGCTTGTGAGGCATAACTGTAGGAGTTGAGTGCATTATTCCACCAGCAGCTTTGTTGCTTTCCAAAATCTTGACTAAATTGGGGTGCCCAGGGAAATATTGCAATGCTCTGTGTGTAATTTCAACGGCGCCATCTGTTTCTCCAAGCCTGTCCAAAAGAACTGCAAGATTTGCTAATGCCGGCCCGTGGTCAGGATCAAGGTCCAGACATATTACGAATGCTTGCCTTGCTCCTTTTGCATCTTGCTCAGCCTCCAATAAGACACCTCTGTTAAACCAAGCCATAGAGTTTGAAGGATCCAATGCTATGGCCTTATTGAATGCCTTGAGGGCAGAATCATGTTCTCCAGAACGGTGAGCGGCTTCCCCTTCAGCAACTAAGTCATCAACAGTAGTGTCGATTTCAACAATCTGAGATTCATTCTGGATTGGTTCGCTTTCCTCTACTTCATCCATTTCTGAAACAGGCGAATCTTCTTCTTCCGGGTTAGCAATTACGTTTTTCACGACATCTGCTAGAGAGGACATCATCGCGTCTGTAATCTCTGCTGCAGCATCGATTGGATTGTTCACTTGTCCCTCATCCATAGGGGTCACCAAATCGTTGGAAATCCCATAAGGGATAAGGGTTGTCCGTATGCGTTCCCGTTTAATTGATACGACTCCTATTTCTCGAGTTGTATGTGCGGCCATCTTTCAGCAATGAAAATGGAGGTTCTTTTGTCCTAATCGAACCAGGTCAAAACGGCCACCTAATCATCGAAGAACCATTTTTCATTGGTGCTCGTCCCGTTACCCAGGTTGAGTGGGCGACCGTAATGGGCTCCAACCCTTCCAAATTTCAAGACGGCTGGTCAGCAGGACTTCGTCCTGTGGAATCAGTTAGTTGGCTTGATTGCCAGGCATTTATTGCAAAGTTGAATGAGGCAGAAACAGCTCAACGTTTGGGTCTTTCTGGCATGTGGAGATTACCGACAGAGATAGAATGGGAATTTGCCTGTAGGGCAGGTTCTCAAACAAGATGGCATCATTCTGATAAGGACAAAGATGTCGATGAAGTTGCTTGGCATGCAGGTAATTCGGGGGCCACAACTCGTGAAGTTGGCCAAAAAAAGGAGAATGATTGGGGTCTATATGATTGTCACGGAAATGTTTCGGAATGGACTGATAGTGGAGGCGAACAACGCCGTATAACTAAGGGAGGTTCTTGGTTGATGGAATCAGAATCAACAACTTCCTCGGCATCGAGTTCATCGAAAATCGATAAGCGAAGCGATGCCATTGGACTTAGATTGATTTGGTCGCCAATCTGATTTAGTCCTTCTATCTGGGCAGTACATGCGCCTTTACCATAATCCTAGATGTTCAAAATCTCGACAAGCCTTGTCATTAATCAAAGAAAGAGGGGTTGAATTTGAAGAATATAGATATCTGGATTTTGGAATTCATGTTGATGATTTAGAAATTCTTTCAAATCTTGAGAATGTGATTAGAACTGCAGATCTTGATGGGGATGAAACAATCGATTTTTCTAATCCAATTGAAGTCATGAGTTTGCTAAAAATTAATCCTCGAGTACTACAAAGACCTATTCTGATTCGTGGAGAAAAGGCCGTTATTGGGCGCCCTCCTGAAAATATAATTACTCTTCTTCACGAGGCTTGAGGACTGTAGCAACATTCAGTCTCACAAATACTTCCAGGTATGCCTTCATTCTTTCATCTACAGGAGCAATCTGTTCGTGGTAAAGCGAATCCATTATCGTACATATTTCTGAGAAGTTGCGCTTTCCATCCATCAATTCCCAAAGCATTGACTGGGTTGAATGCATAGTTCGTCGTACTATTTTAGGTGCCTTCAATATCTTAGCCAATATTCTTTCAAATCTCGAGAATTTTTTTTCGATTAACAGGACTACTTGCTTTCCCGTAATCCCATCAATTTCGGGATGTATGCCTGCATCTCCACGATATTCCCAATCAACTGGGAGGCGTATTGGAACAAAAGCATCCCATTCCCCTTCAATCATTACAATCCCTCAGTAGTGAATGTGATGTAAAGTAAAGAAATCATCGAGATCACACCACATATTGCTGTTATCCTTTTGAAGTTGTCTTTTTGACTAAACTTGTCTAAGAACCATGTCGCTACACCAAAGATTGCGACTAAACAGAGTAAGACATACCAAGAGGTTGGGACATCACTCATGCACGGTCGTATCATCTGCTACCTGTGAACCTTGCGCATGTTGCCAGGCTTGATATTCAGCCATCTGACGATTGTATTCATCTAATTGTCTCTGATAATCTTCCATTGGGTCTGCAGCAACTTGTGTAGTTGCAGGTGGCCCCGCGAATGCTGATGCTGGTGGCCCTTGGATCGGGACTTCTTCAGCATAATCTGAACCGTCATATTCGCTATCATCCTCATCATATTCTTCATCATCTCTTCGAAGAATGAATATGACAATTGCAGCTACTACAACTAATCCTCCAATACCAGATGCAATAATCGTCCCAGATAATGCCTCATCTGAAGTTGGTTTTGTCCAAGTTACTTGCTGATTAACAACATGCATTATTCGTGAATCAGTACCATTGATGAGTATAGAAATACTGCCGGAATATTCTCCTGATTCTCTAATAATTTCACATCTCATGTCATGTTTTTGTGTTGTCAAATGCCCAGAACTCATTTCTATACGTGAACTTGCAAGATGGATTGTATTACCGTCGCAAATTACTCCCCATCCATCCGGTGCGTTTGCACTAACCTCGAAGATTTCTGTTTGAGTAGAGGTAGACGATAGGTTCACCCAGATAATTCGATTGCCGCCTGGTTCTACCGATTCATCGTTTTCTTCTATCTCTTGTAATTCAACGTGACGCCTTTCACCTACCATTAGAGCTGCAGCGACAGATTTGAAAATGGGTCTACCAAGTTCGTCCATTCCTCCTTCGAGTTCGATTGTTGCTGATATGATCGTGTTCAAATCACAATCTGAAGATATAATTACATCTGCTAACAAATCAATCGATTCTGTAGCACCTAAGTTCAAATTAATCCATTCACCTGAACCCTTTGATAAGCCACTTGAAGTAGAAAGGAAGCCAATTACTTCTTCAGATGGCGGTGATGTTTGGATAACTAACCGTGCACGAATACTATAATCAGCAGCATTACCAATATTCCATGCAGTGGCATTAAATGAGTACGTGGAATTGGTTTCTACAACACTTTCTCCGGCAAATCCGTCTAACCTTGGTTGTCTAATTGTTTCAGTTATTGCCTCAAACATAACTGAATTGTCTGAAGTATTGATGTCTTGACCATCCTCAGGTTCAACAGAAATTGTGATTTCATGGAATTCTCCTGGTGCTTCAAGGGAGGGTAGAATTATCCAAACATCTACCATTTTTACGTTTTCAAGGTCATAAGATACCGATAGTGGTATTCCTTGAGTAACATTAGTTCCATCAACAAGCGCCCACCAATTCCAAGTCTCAGAACTCCACGGTAAATCAAGTACAGCATTCTCTGGACCATTGCCACTATTTGTCACTTCAACTGTGACCAGTATAGGAATACCAGGTGTAAGTGTGGTAGGTGAATCGATTAATGAAATAGATAAATCATGTAATGAGTTCACCCGTAATCCTTGCCATGAATTGCCTATGATCAATTCACCTGAGCGCATTGATAGTGCCTTGGGGGAAATCATCGGGCCTGCGTCATCAGCCTGAGCATTTATCGGAGCAGTAATTCTTACTGTGAATGATGATGATGAACCAGGCGAAATAGCTAATTCGGGAGAATTTAGCAATTCTACTGTCCAACCAGTAATTTCAGTGTAGTCAATTTGAGGCTGGAAAATATCTATTCTAGTAGCATTATTCCAAATCCTAAATGTGACATCATGACTATTTCCTGCATCGATGTATTGGAATCCCTGAGTTTCTGAGTCAACATTGATTTCCGCATTACTACTCATTGCGGCTGCAACTTCAATCGCCTTTGTGTCTAATCTTCTAGAATCATTGGTACTGGTAGCGGTTAGCCATGTTTCCGCAGTCATATCGGGTTCAACACCATTTGGAATAGTTGCAGTCAACCAAATTTGCTTCGGAGTATCCACTCGAACCAATATGTCTGTTGATTGATTCCATGCAAATCCAATACTCCATCCATTTGGCATATTCTTATCCTCTACACTAATGGTAAAAACATCGGTTGCTTCACCGATATTCTCGATGGTAACCGGGAAGCTACATGTGTCACCTGGTGCACATCTCGGAGTGAATTCTGGAACAATGATATTGGGCAGTCTGTCTGGAAGAATTTTAATTATTGTCTGAACGCCACTTTGGATATCTGAATATGCATTTGAAGTCACATTAACTGTAACCGGAATATTTCCTTGAGTAGAGTTTTCATCCACCAGGACACGCAGATCAAATTGCCTTGATTCACCTGGCAATAACTCAATGCCTGATGAACCAATACTTGCACCATTAGGATATGCGAAATAATGGGTCCAGTTGCTAGGTATTCCTGTGGCAGTTGGTGTATATCTTGCAGAAATATTTCCAGTATTTGTCATTTCAAGACGTGTAGTAGACCAATCTCCAGGTAAACCTCCAAGTGTTGCAATTCCACTGGCTTGGACTTGATATTCCTGCTTTTTTGCAGCTTGGTCATAGATTATGACCAATTCATCAATCCAATAACCAATATCGTTTCCGCTAGCATCAGAAGTAAAGGTAAATCTCAATTGACTAGTCGAATGAAAATGTGAGTTATCTACCGGTATAAGTGGAGAATTTTTGCCATTGTATCCAGTAGAAAAGGTGTTCCAACTCAAACCGTCTAGGAAATTATTGTCGACCACATTTTGCATCGTGAAAGTTTCATCCCATACCCCTGTATCATCTTTGATGTATCCTTTCATCTGGTCTCCCGAACCTGCACCTCCTGTGTAGAAGAACGAGTAACCAATGGCTGCATTATGTCCACTAACATCGTCGGCGACATTGAAAACCGGGCTGGTTAATGTCGAAGTCGTCATCGAAGAATATGTGGAATATTGTCCATTTCCTACATGAAAAGCACTAGACTGAGAAATGTACGCCTCAGAGTTTATTTTCCACTCACCAGTAGCAGTCCATTGAGATAAATCAACACAGTTGTCGTAGTAATAGGCAACAGTCATGTGTCTCGATTGCTGATTGTTGGAAGTATCATCGTCACCGAGAGAGTTACTGACAGAAATCAACAGAGTGTGATTTCCTGAATAATATGGAGTCCATAGTACATCAAGTGATGCTGAAGAAGAACCGGAAATTGGGCTAACTCCTCTTGTTGTATTCAGCAATTCAAAACGAGTATATTCATTATGTAAAACGAGTACATCAATATCTACAAATCCAGATTGAACAGTACCTAGATTTTCGATTACGATGTTAATGTTCATTTCAACTCCAACTACACCATCAGTTACGTACAGCATTTCAGGCTTGTTGAAACCAGGAATCGGATAGTTGGATGAGAACATTTGATACAGTGATTGATTTGTTGTATCGGGGTAGGTTATCGAGATATCTGTAACATCTAGATCCACATTTACAGCGCGTCCATTTGCTGCACTGGCCAATGGCAAGCAAGAAGATAGTAACAGCGCGATGAGGAGAATAGGTGCTACTCTTTTCATGGGCCTCATATGCCCACAATGCATCAATGAATATGACACCTTCGCTATTCTTGTTCTAAGGATGATTTTGCAGCCTCGAGTTTGATGTCGAGTTTCTTTTGCTTGGCTTGTGCAGCCCAGTAAATTATGAAGGATGGACCTAGCACCATTACGAAGCAACCTATTACGGCAGCTAAGGCCCACATGAACTCAGTTGCAGCATCAACCTCAAATTGCTTAACTTCTCCTAATTCTTCATTAACTTGAGTCAATGAAATTGTAGGACTAACTTCTCTATTACCACTTTCTATAACAGTGATTCGAACCAATGTGGAATCGAAGTTTGTGAAGATTATGCCTTGAGCTTTGCTAGTGGCTTCTTCTAATGAATCTGCATATAGTGAGCCTTTGCCCCTGAGTGCAGGATCAGGATCGGTTAGAGCAATTATGCCTGTTACGTCAGTTGTTATGTTTACAGTATGTTCTTCACTTTTTTTGCAGGATTCCGAACAAGAGAACTCTTCAGCATCAGGGTTTCCTAGATCAGGATGGCTGTATAACCCACCATCATTCGAAATTGAAATTGTCGAACCAGTTGACAACATTTCTCCACTTACATTAACCCAAGTTAAGTTTGTACCATTCAAATCTGCATCCCATGTCCAAATAGTTCGGTTTTCTTCAGAATCGTAGTATTTTTCTACATTCTCCAAAACCACTTGAGACTCAGTAGATTCTGACTCATAGACGTAGACCTCAGTGTCGATTGTGGCTCCATATACGGCATATGCTAACAGGAAAATAAGCGTCAACCCCATGCCGATTAATGTACGCAACAGGTTGGGGTTCTGAGCCAGTGCTTTGCGCATGTTTGGTCCCAATATAGAGTCATTCAAGAACCCTACTACACATGCCCCGCAGTCCCCTCTTCTGAATCAACATTCTAATGTGTGCGAACAGTGCCATTGATATAGGGGAGTTAGGTCGGCAAGTTGCTTGGTGGTACGATGACGACGTTTTACGATGTCCCTGCTGATTTGTTGAACTCAGCTGTAGCTGATAAATTATCCGGCATGGATGGTATTTCCCGTCCGCAGTGGGCCGATTATGTTAAAACAGGAATCCACCGCGAACGCCCTCCAACTCAAACTAACTGGTGGGAGATGCGTTGTGCAGCACTTCTTCGCAAGGTTGGCCGAGAAGGTCCAATCGGAGTAAATTCTCTTGCTCAGGCATATGGTGGAAAGAAGGACAATGGTTCGAATCCACACACTCCAGCCATGGCTAGCCGCCATATTATTCGTACAGCACTTCAACAATTGAGCGATGCTGGCCTCATTACAATAAAGGAAACAAAGACCGTTCAATCGGTTGATGGCGAACAGAAACTGTACTCTGGAAGAGTTATCACAGGTGCAGGCCACAAATTACTCGATGAAGTCGCGCATTCTGTCCGTGGAGCAGCGGAAGAGGCTTATCCAGGTCTTGCTAAGTATTGATGGATGTGAAGGAAGTGACAACTATGGCTCAATCTTCTGACGATGAACTGGCCAATTTGCGTGCTCAACGCATGGCTCAGATTCAAGCTCAGTTGGAGGAACAAGCTGCCGCACAAGCCGATGCAGAACTTCAGCAAGAAAATCAACAAGCCGCAATGGCAGAACTAGACAGTGCAATGAAGCGTATCCTTACACCTGATGCCCGCTCTAGGCTTGCAAGTTTGAATTTGGTTAATCCAGAACTAACAACTCGTGTCAAAACACATTTGGCAACACTATCAAGCGAAAATAGAATTGCAACCCCTGTCAATGATATCCAACTCAAGCGAATCCTTGGTGGTCTTTCAGAAGGCCGAAGAGAGACTAGCATTCGAAGAATCTGAGGTGAAAATATGTCACGTAACAAGCCAGCTGCAAAAAAGATCCGCTTACTAAAAGCAGGCAAACAGAACCGTCGTGTTCCTGTTTGGGTCATGCTGAAAACGTCGCGAAACACAGTTTCTCATCCTAAGCGCCATCACTGGAGGCGCTCCAAATTACAGAGGTGAAATGAATGGCACGCGCAGCAGTTAGTGAATTGGTTGTTCCTTTGAGAAATGCTTGGAATATTACTCGTTACAAGAGAGCACCTAGAGCAATTCAAATTATCAAGAATGAGGTAGTTAAGCACCTCAAGGTTCGTGAAGATGAAGAAGTGTGGATTGACCCATCGGTCAACGAAGCGATTTGGTCAAGAGGAATTGAAAACCCTCCAAGAAAAATCCGTCTGCAGGTTACTCGTCACGATGAACCTGATATCCCTATTGAAGTCAAATTATTGGAGGAGTGAAAATGGGTAATATTAGACCAACATTCATCAAACTGCGTGCAATTATTCTTTGTGAAGAACACGGTGAGAAATTCACTGATGACTTCGACCATAACAAGAAGATGGTAGAGCAATTAACAGACGTAGAATCGAAGAAGTTGCGAAATTGGATTGCTGGGTATGTAACTAGATACCGCCAGCGCCGTACAGACTGAGGCTGCAGAATGGCGATTCGAGTCGCCTGGGATAGAACCCCTGTCAGTATTCATGGCAGTAAAGATGAGCTAACCATGTTAGTTTCCCATTTGCGTAACAATCATGGTTTTCGTAAGCATTCGATTATCATGCCAGACAGAGAAAACGATGAGGAAGCGGTTGTTTTCCTCTATGCTGCTTGTGATCCTCGCTGGATTGCGGAGGTCATGTAATGGGCGATAGGCTCAATGTGCCTCTACCAAAAGCAAATTACCAACTTGACATAGTTCTAGTTGGTATTAACCATCCAGGTAATCTTGGTGCTATTTGCAGAACAATGCTGAATCATGGATTTGACAAATTGTCGCTGGTTAATCCTAATTGTTCTCCAGATGACGAGGAAGCTAGAAACAGAGCAAAGCATTCTGGAAGAATACTAGACACAACAACAACATACAATTCTCTAGAAGATGCTGTCTCAGATTCATCTCTTGTAATCGGTACAAGTGGAAAGCGAGAGGTTGGTTCAAAGGTCCTAAAACGTCATTTTGTCTTACCGTGGGAATTCGCAGAAATGCTAAGGGATTTTGATGGCAAAGTTTCTTTGATTTTCGGAGAGGAAGGCAAAGGCCTCTCAACAAATGATTTAGATCGCTGTGATTTTTTGCTCACTCTTCCAACTTGGGAAGGATACCCCATTGCAAATTTATCTCAAGCTGTTGGTCATTGTGTCTATGAGTTACACCGTGATAGAGTCATAAATGGTGAAAATGTCAAGGGAGTAAGGAAAGAAAGGTCACTTTCACCCCAGTTAAGAAAAATCTTGAAACAATCAATCACAGAGTTTTGTGGTTCCCTTGATGGAGATAAAACCGATTTAATTTCTGATGTTTATGACAGAGTGATATTACGTGGATTACCTATTGACTCGGAGGCAGAAAGGATGATTGGAGCTTTTGTTCAAGGTGCAACTGCTCTCCAAAAACAATCAGGAGATCTAAATTGGCAGAGAGAGAGAAGAAAGAGGGTCAGACCAGAAGATAATCAAAATTCTTTGTAATTAGAGCCTAAATTTGTCTCTTACATTTTGCACTATTTGCACCATGTTCTCTAACTGTGACACTTTCTACCCAGCATCTTTCGCCATAGTTCTCTGCAATCAATTTAGTAGAGTAATCCATAGCCATTTTGGCAAACATTTCAGCACCTGTTGACTCTACAACAATTAGGTCAATTATTCCATTTTCTTTCAGTGATTCGAATTCAGACAGTTTTGGGTCATCTGAAGCTACCAAGGTTTTGTGGTCGAAATTATTCCTGAGCCAGGATTCTAATTCTTTGAGCCCACCAAAATCAACAACCCAATTTCTTTCATCCAATTCATGAGCACCAAATTCAAACTCAAATTCAAGCGAGTAGCCATGTAAGAATTTACAGTGACTATCTGCTCTCCATTGCCTGAACGCTGCTGACAATCCTCTTTCATGTCCATATTTCTTCAAAGAAAAAAATCTAGTCAAATCAATCACCTCTAAATTTCAAACAAATTGAGTTTATACAATATCTTGGCCCTCTATGTTCGTGGAATAGATGCCCTAGGTGTGAATCACATTTTGAGCATCTCACCTCAATTCTAACCATCC
>MDSV01160704.1_pt1 | contig 11981 bp, 15 predicted proteins | sample 810851 | NCBI WGS metagenome assembly MDSV01 (sample SAMN05326640, study PRJNA326480) | marine metagenome | isolation source: seawater | place: Atlantic Ocean: North East | collected 2012 | reverse complement strand
TTATAATATAAATCTAATACTTTATAAATATTATGTCTATAAAATTAGGAGTAGCCCCTATAGCTTGGAGTAATGACGACATGCCTGAATTAGGTGGAGATACATCATTAGAACAATGTTTAGAAGAAGCTAGAAAAGCAGGTTTTACTGGAATTGAGTCCGGTGGGAAGTTTCCTAAAAATTCAAAAGAATTATTACCTAAATTAGAAAAAGAAAAATTAAAACTATGTTCTGGCTGGTATGGGGCAAAACTTTTAAAAAATACTCCTAAAGAAGAATTTGATTTAATGCGCAGTCAATTAAAATTATTTAAGGATTGTAAAGCTCCATGTATGGTTTTTGCCGAGGTCACTGACTCTGTTCAAGGAGACCCTAGCGTACCTTTATCTAAAAGACCTAAACTTGATGAAGATGTGTGGAAAAAATTTATATTTCGAATTAATGAAATAAGTAAAATGATGATAGATGAAGGAATGCCTCTTGCTTATCATCATCATATGGGAACAGTGATTGAAACCGAGAAAGAAACTAGTAGACTGATAGAAAGCACCAACGATAATGTAAAATTATTAATTGATACTGGTCACATGTTATTTGCTAAAGGCAACTCCGTTAAACTAGCTAAAAATTTTAGCGAAAGATTGATCCATGTACACTGCAAAGATATTAGAAAAAAAATTTTAGATAATTCTTTAAAAAATGATAGTACTTTTCGTCAAGCATTTTTAGATGGTGCATTTACCGTTCCTGGGGATGGATGTATAGATTACAAACCCTTTTTAAAAGTTTTAAAAGATAGTAATTACGAAGGTTGGCTTGTAGTTGAAGCTGAACAAGACCCTTCAAAAGCTAATCCTTTTGAATATGCAAAAATTGGCTACAATTATTTAAGCAAAACAGCAAAAGAATGTGGTTTTGATATTATAAATTAACGATAAGCAGAAACTAATTCATTATTACCTGCAGCTACACAAGGTGATTTAATACAAGTCCCAATAATCCACTCAGAGCCAGCTTCTGACTCAAAGTTATTTTCAGATACAAAAATTATTCCTTTATCAGTAGACTGACCTGCCTTTCCTTCAGCTTGTATACGTGGATCTTGTGAGGTTTGAATTAAAGGTTTTTGAATACCATATGGATTATTCAGTTTAAAATTATCTAACATATATTTTACAATTTTTGATGAAATCCATAAAGAACTACAGTTTTCTCCCCATGAGGTTAATCCATCTTCGTTAGAACTACATTTGCTAATCTCATCGTTTACAAATTCTACAATCATTTTATGATTAGATTTGATATCATTTGCTTTTTGAAGAACTGAAGAACGAGTTGATGCAGTCCATATTAACATTGCGACGATATAAAAAAGTGAACTTAGCACTAAAAATTCTAGCGGACCAAAATTTTTTAATCTTCTTTTTAAATCAATCATAATTTTACAATCATAGATTTATCTAATTTATTATCAAAGAAATTAATTATATTTTTTGTTGTTTCCATAGACATTCGAGATTTACATTCATTTGTAAAAGTTGCAGAGTGTGGACTAAATAGGACTTTTTTATTTTTTAATATAGGATTATCTTTATCAACGGGTTCTTTTTCAAATACATCTAACCCTGCACCAAAAATAACTTTTTCATTTAATGCATTATTTAAATCAATTTCATTTATTATACCTCCTCTAGAGGTATTTATAATTATCGCAGTTTTCTTCATAGTACTAAGTTTTGAAATATCGATCATGTTCTTAGTTTTTTCAGTAAGTGGAATATGTAATGATAAATAATCACATTTTTTTAATCCATCATCTAAATTATCAATTTTATCACCTCCAAGTTTAGAAATAATATCTTTTGAGACAAAGGGATCATATACACTCACTTTCATTTCAAAACCTAAGCATCTTTTGATTAAACTTTTACCTATTCGTCCAAAACCAACAATTAAAACTTCTTTATTAAACAACTCTAGAGTTTCAATAACTGAGGAATTTTTTTTAAAATTTCCTAATCTTACTTCGCTATCATATTGACTAATACTTTTTGATATTGACAGCATCATATAAATCACATGTTCAGCTACTGCTACTGCATTAGCTGTCGCTGTAATTAATAAGGATATATTATTTTTTTTTATATAGTTTAAATCAACATTATCATAACCTACCCCATGTCTTGAAATTACTTTTAGCTTAGGACAATGTTTAAGAATATTTTCATTTAGTTTTGAAACTCTAAGAGTGCATGCATCATAGTCAGGAAGTTTTTTAATTAGATTTTCTTTTGATACATCGCTGATTAATTCATATTCATAATCTGGATGTTTATCTATAATCTCTAAACCGTCTTTATGAATTTTTTCAATAATAGCTATTTTCTTCATAATTTTTGGCGGTCCCAAGGGGAATCGAACCCCTCTTTGTTGGATGAAAACCAACTGTCCTAACCGATAGACGATGGGACCGTATTTTTAAAAGTCTTAATAACAGATATATCATCGATAATAAACTCTACATTTGATTGCCCCTTCCATTCATTAAGGGATAATTTTCCTGCAATATTAAATGATTTATTATTTTTTTTAAGTAGATAAGCAGCAAAATCGTTTTCAGTAGCATTAAAAGCTATACATTTAACTATTGAGCCATCTTTGCCTATTAAAACCGATTTGACGTGTTTTTCTCCAACAATTTTTCCATTAATTGTTTTAACATCTTCAATAATGAATCTAGGCTCAGGATTTCCAGAACCAAAAGGAGATAGTATCGCTACCTTATTGTAAAATTCTAAATTTACCGCAGACGGTGATATGACACTATCGGATAGTAAAGGTTTATCTTTTGTTAAATCCTCATTTATATTTCTAAATCTTCTAAATACGAAATCTTTTAATCTTTCTATATTATTAGCTTTAATGGAAAATCCACCTGCCATTTTATGTCCACCACCTTTTAATAAAATTTTTTTATGAGTGGCAGCAATTATTACTGACCCAATATCAAAACCAACGATAGATCTTGCTGAAGCCTTACCTACATTTCCATCTAAAGAAATTATGATAACTGGTTTATTAAATTTATCTTTTAATCTTGCTGCAACAATTCCTATAATACCTTCATGCCAATTAGATCCAGTTAAAATTAATACTGGATCACTAGAAATGTTTCTTGTTTCACTTAAAATTTTTTGTAATAAGTCTTTCTCGAGGATTTGCCTCTCTTTGTTATATTGATTTAATTCTGAAGCTAATTTAAATGTATCTTTAGGATCTTTATTTAATAATAAATTTGCACCATGAGAACATTTGCCTACCCTACCGCCTGCATTTATTCTAGGTCCGATTAAATATCCAAGATGATAAATTGATGGATTAGACTCAATTTTACAAATATCCAATAAAGTTTTAAGGCCAAGATTCTTCTTTGATTTAAAAACTCTTAATCCTTGTTTAACTATAGCTCTGTTTAAACCAATTAGTGGAACTACATCGCATACAGTTCCTAATGAAACTAAATCTAAATAATCTATCAAATTTGGTTCTTTTAAATTTTTTAATTTAAACCAATCCTTTGATCTTAATGCTCTATTTAAGGATACAAGAAACATAAAAGATACTCCTGCAGCACATAAATATTGTAAACTTGATTTGTCATCAAATCTATTGGGGTTTACTATTGAAAAAGCGTTAGGTAATTTAACTTCTGATTGATGATGATCAAGAACTATAACATCTATTTCATTTTCTTTTGCATAATTGATTGCTTCAAATGAGAGAGTGCCACAATCTACGGTAAATATTACTTTAACTTTTTTGTTAATCAGTGATTCAAATCCTTTTATTGAAGGGCCATATCCCTCTTTTTTACGGTCAGGTATATATATTTCATAATCTAAATTTAATTCAGTAAAATAATTTCCTAAAAGGGCTGTTGAAGTAGCACCATCAACATCGTAATCACCGAATATTCCTATTTTTTCTTTATTTAAAATAGCTTTAACAGCGCGTAATGTAGATTTTTCCATATCCAATAAATCATTTGGATTAGGCATAAAATTTTTTATTGATGGGTTTAAGAAAGAACTAATATCCTGACTCTTTATTTTTCTTATAGATAAAAGTTTTGATATAATTTCATCTAAAAAAAAATTTTCTTTAATAAAAGCCAAATCTTTTTGATCATACTTTTTTAAAACCCAGTTTTTACCACTTAATGAAAGTGATTTCATTTGTTATGAATATTTTTGACAGATTTTATAGTATTTTGACTTTTATGAAGAAGAAAAGTATTGACTTCATATTCATTACCTAGATCTTTAACACCATTTGCTAGATCACCAGTAGTTACCCCTGTTGCGCAAAAAATTACATCACCTTTTACCATATCATCAATATTATATTTTTTTTCAAAATCTGTGATACCAAGTTTTTTTGCCCTAAGTTTCTCTTCATCATCCAAAACTAATTTCCCCTGTATCTGCCCTCCGTAACATGAGAGTGCTGCAGCAACTATAACTCCTTCAGGCCCTCCTCCCGTACTATAATAAATATCATTTTTAGGTGTAACTCCTATAACGCTCAGAGCACCAGCAATGTCTCCATCAGTGATATAGTTTATGTTTACATTTAATTCTGTTAATTTATTAATAATATTTTTATGCCTAGGTCTTTTCAATACACATGCACTTATGTCAGAAATTTTTTTATTTTTTGCTTCAGCTAACAACTTTAAGTTTTTTTCAACTCCATTATCTATATCCATTAAATTTTTTGGAAGATTTGATCCTATTACAATTTTTTCCATATAAGTATCCGGTGCAGATAGTAAACCTCCTTTCTCTGAAATAGCTAAAACAGAGAAAGCATTTGGCTCACCATTAGCAGTAAATTTAGTGCCTTCAAGTGGATCAACTGCAATGTCGAAACTCGGTCCATTTAAAGTGCCGAGTTTTTCTCCAATATATAACATTGGTGCTTCATCCATCTCTCCTTCACCAATGACTACGGTTCCTATCATATTAATTTTATTTAATTCTTTTCTCATGGGATCAACCGCACTTTTATCAGCTCCAATTTTATCTTTTTTTCCTATAAATTTAGATGCGCCTATTGCGGCCTTTTCAGTAACTTTAATAAATAAATTTTGAAATTTTTTATCGATTGACATTAATTATCATCAATTCTTATAAGTTTAGCTTTTCTTTTTATATAAGGCTTTCTAGCTACGCCTCTAAGTATTTTCTTTAAAGATTTATTACTTGATTTATGAGTTATAATAATAATAGATGAGTTTTTTTTATTCTTATTAGGATTTTGTAACAATCGCTTTATAGATACTTTATGTTTAGCAAATATATTTGTAATGTTAGATAATACACCAGGTTTATCTACGACTTCAAATCTCAAATAGGCAGAAAAAAATCTATTTTCAATATTATCGAATTTCATTCTTTTTCTTTCTTTGTTCGAAAGTGAAAAAGGAAATTTAATATTGCCTCTTAAAATCGATGAAATATCCGATATTAAAGCTGAAGTTGTAGCTGCAGGCCCTGCTCCTTCGCCTTGAATTGTGCTTTGACCAACAGGCTTACCATCAACTATAACTGCGTTTAAAACACCATCTATACTTGCAACGTAAGAATTTTTTTTTATTAATGTTGGATGAACTCTTTGATAAATTTTGTTATTTATTAATTCTGAAAATCCTAATAATTTTATCTTATAACCTAGTTGGTTCGCGTTATCTATATCAATTTTATCAATCTCCATTATACCCTCTACGTAAATATTGTTATTTATGAACGAGTTAAAACACAAAGAGGATAATATTTTTAATTTTGACGAAACATCGTCACCATTTAAATCTGCAGTGGGATTTGATTCAGCATAACCAAGTTTTTTTGCATTTAATAAAACTTCTTGTAAATTTTTATTTTCTTTATCCATCGAAGAAAGAATATAGTTTGATGTGCCATTAAAAATACCATAAATTTTCGATATTTTGTTTGCTATCAACCCCTCTTTAAGAGATCTGATAATAGGAACACCACCACAAACGGATGCTTCAAATTCTAAGTTAACTTTATTTTTTTCCGCAATTTTTGATAAATGATCTCCGTATTTAGCTATCAAAGCTTTATTAGCAGTAACAACATGTTTTTTATTTTTAAGTGCAGCATAAACTAATTTTTTAGCAGGACCTTCTGAACCACCAATTAGTTCAACAATTAAATCAACTTCTTTTAATTTTGTAGCATCAAGATAATTATTTAACCATTGACCTTTTTTAATCTTTATATTTCTTTTTCTTTTCTTATTTTTTGCAGAGACATATTTTATATATGGCAAACAATTGTTCTTTTCAGTTAAAATATTTTTGTTATCATTTAAATATTTATATAAATAACTACCAATATTTCCTAAACCGATTATTGCAATATTCATTTTTCTCATATGTACGTTATTGTTTTGTAGTTATATCTGGAAAATCTTTTTTTTTACCTTCTCCAAGTAGATATTTAGATATTTCTACAATACTACATTTTTTTAAAATTGTACAAACATCAAAAACATCATCATTTTTTTTATATGATACATTTTCTGATATATTATGTTTTGATTTGGAATTAATAGTTTTGGAATTTTTTTTGGCCAATTTTTTCAGTTTTTTTAAATTTTTTTCTTCTTCAGTTGTTTTTTTGCTAAGTTGTTTGGATTTTTTTTTATTTTTAATATTTTGCTTAATCTTTATTATTTCTTCATTTGACAAATTTTTTAATTCTTTATTAGTATTTTTTTTTGAAGTTAAACTTATTGATCTTTTAGTATTACTACTTTCTCTTAAATTTAACTCAACTAGGTCCAGATCTTTTTGTACATCTTTATCAATTATCTTTACTTCAATGGAAAGGTTTTCCTCAAAATATTGTTCTGCTTCAGTTTTATTAATACAAACATGATCACCACAAATTAAAACTGTTTTTGGCTTACTGCAATTTGATAAAAAAAATAATAAAGATATAAATACAAAAAATCTCATTTTAAACCTAATTTTTCTGGGAACCTATATAATAAATTCATATTTTGAATAGCTTGACCGGATGCTCCCTTAACCAAATTATCTATTGCAGTAAATATTACTATTTTATTTTTAATTTTTGTTTCACAAATTGATATTTCACAGTTATTTGTATTTAAAACATTTCCAGATCCAAGAGGGGAATTTAACTTTAAAATCTTAATAAATTGTGAATCTTTATAAAATTTAATTAATGTTTTTCTTAAAGTATTTCCTGAATTTCCCTTTTTAACCTTTAAGTAGATTGAAGTTAGTATACCTCTAAAAGTTGGTAATAGATGTGGGTTAAATGAATAGTTTATTTTTTTTTTAGTTAATTTTAAAAATTGTTGGTCTATTTCGCAAACATGTCTATGTTTTTTAGTATTATAAGCAAATATAGATGAATACAAATTTTTATGTGAAAATTTCTTTTCTAAATTTTTACCTGCCCCAGAATAACCTGATTTTGAGTCGATTGTTATGTCGTCTATCTTTATTAAATTATTATTTATTAGTGGTATTAAAGGTATTTGGATGGATGTTGGGTAACAACCCGGATTAGAAATTATTTTATAATCATTAATTAAATCTTTGTTTAACTCAGGTATTGAATACAAAGCCTTTTTGATCAGCTTTTTTGCTTTATGTTTTAAGCCATAGTTTTTTTCATAAATTCTATAATCTCTAATTCTAAAATCTGCAGATAAATCAATAAATTTTATTTTACTATTTTTATAGTAATTTTCTCTAATCAATTTTTGTGCTTCCCCGTTTGGTAATGATAAAAAAACTAAATTCAACCTGTCCCAATTAATTTTATTTACAGAACTTATTTTAGGGAGATTTTTCTTTATTCTTTTATCAAAAAAAGTAATTTTTTTTCCTAAATTTTTAGTAGCACAAAGATATCTTATATTTACTTTAGGATGCTTTGATAACATCAGAATTAGATCCAATCCTGTGTACCCTGTGGCTCCAATTATAGCTACATTTATTTTATTATTCATAGACATAATCTCTTATATCATCGACTTTAAAAATAGTTAAATCTAAATAATTATCTTTTAGAAAATTGAAAGCTTCTTCTTGCTTTCCTATGACCGTATTTTTTACGTTCAACAACTCGGGAGTCCCTGGTGGTAAGTTTATCTTTTTTTAAATTTTTCTTTAAATTTTCATCATGGGATATTAATGCTTTTGATATACCAAGAATAATAGCACCGGCTTGTCCAGATAGTCCCCCGCCTTTGACAGAACATTTAACATCATAATTAGCTGCAACCTCAGAAATTTCTAATGGTCTTGTTACAATTATCTGATGCACTGGTCTCTTGAAATATTCGCTCATTTTTAAACCATTAACATGAATATTACCCGTACCTTTTTTTACCCAAACTTTAGCTATAGACCTTTTTCTTCTGCCAGTTGCATATTTGCTATCCTTAAAATCAAGTTTAACTTTCTTTTGTTTAACTGATGCTGTATTGGTTTGTTCCATTATTTTACAATATTCATTTTATTAAATTTTTCAAATTTTATACTTTTTGGTTTCTGAACATCGTGTGGATGTTTTTCACCACTATAAATTTTCAATTTTGATAATTGCTTTTTTGCTAAAGGGCCGCCTGGCAACATCCTTTTTACTGCGAGTTTTAAAATTTGGTCCACTTTATTTTTTTCCTTAAATGAAGCAGGTGTAGACTCTTTAATGCCTCCAGGATGACCTGTGTGTCTATAATATTTCTTATTATAAAATTTCTTTCCAGTAAATTTAATCTTGTCGATATTAGTAACAACAACGAAATCACCATTATCGATATGAGGATTGTAGGTAGGCTTATTCTTACCTCTTAAAACTATAGATATATATGCCGCCAATCTCCCAACGGCAACATTTTCAGCATTGATAATATACCAATCTTTTTTAATATCTTTCTTTTTAATAAAAGGCGTCATAACACTGGGCGATAGATACAAAGAAAGAGTAATAAAGTCAATTTATTTAGTTCTTAAAAAATATAAATTTAAAGCACTAAAAACCAATAACACACTCGTAATTTGATGTGCAGAAGCTAAAAAAATATTAAGATTACTTATAAGAGTAAAAATTCCTAATATTATTTGAAAAAATAAAAAAAATAATAAAATTTTTAATGGTTTATACAAATTCAATAATTTTCTTTTATAAATATAAATAGATAAAATTAAGATATATACAAAAATCAAATAAGCTAAATTTCGGTGATAAAATTGCACTAATGAATGATTATTAAAATCTATAAAAAATTCTAAATTATTTGATAAAAAATCATTAGGAAAATAGGCACTGCCCATCATTGGCCATGTCTGGTAGATCTTACCAGCATCTAATCCTGAAACAAAAGCACCCATTATAATTTGACCTAAAATTAAAAAAATTAATATAATAAAAGGATAGTTATTTTTTGAAAATTTAAAGAAGGTTTTATTTACATTAGAAATAACGTTTAATAATAACCAAAAAATTGACGATATAATTATTATACCTATAGATAAATGTACTGATAGTCTATAATGGCTAACACTCACATCATTAACCAAACCACTCTTCACCATATACCATCCTATTATTCCTTGAATAATTATAAGCGTTAAAATTAAGTAGCAAATTTTTAAATATTTTTTTTCAATTTTATTTGATAGATAAAAAAAAATTAAAGGTATCATAAAAAACAAACCTATAAATCTAGCTAAAACTCTATGAAAATATTCCCAATAAAAAATGACTTTAAATTCAACTAGTGTCATTGAAAAATTTAATAATTTGTATTGAGGAATTTGTTTATATTGTTCAAAATATTCGTTCCATGAATTTTTAGTCAAAGGGGGTAAAATACCTGTAAACAATTCCCACTCAGTAATTGAAAGACCAGAGTCTGTTAATCTAGTTAATCCACCAACTGCTATTATAACAAATACCAATAATAAAGAAGTACTTAACCAATATAAAAATAGTCTGTTAATTTTGTTCTCGTCTGCATACATTTTTTGTAATATATATCTTACTAGGTTAACTTAAATTCTTAAATTGTCGCTATGATTAATAATAATATACTTAAAATTAGAAAGAAATTAGATAAGTTAGATAATGATTTACTAAAAATACTTAAAAAAAGGTCTAACTTAGTTGATATAGTCATTCAAAATAAAGTATTTAAAAAAGATATAGTAGACAAAAAAAGGATAGCTATAATACTGAGAAATATTCAAAAAAAATCAAAAAAAAATAATATTGATCCAAAAATTACTCTTAGGATATGGAAGTCTATGATCAAAGCTTTCATTGATTATGAATATAGAAACTTTAAAAAAAAATAACTACTTGCTGTGAGGTGGTAATTTTTTTTCTATAAAATATTCATGTTTCCGTGTATTAGGATTATATTTTTTAAGTTTTAGTTTATCTTTTACCTTTTCACCTTTAGTAGGTTTTTTGGCATAATAAATGAATTTACTATCCGGGTTACTCTCCGGAACCATTCGAACTTTAAGATGTGTTTTTTTTGCCATATGATTTAATTTTTTTTAGTTTTTCCAATAAAAGATTACTTTTTTCTTTTATAGTAGTTTTATAATAAACAGCTTGTAGACTATGAGAGTTATCATCGTCAAGTCTATAAGTGTTTAACTTAAGCATTTTTTTGACTCCGGAAATGGTCATACCTTTATTTTTGAGTAAAAATTTAATTACTTTGATAATTTCTAGTTGTTCAGAAGAATAATATCTCCGGTTATTGATTTTTCTAGGTTTTATCTCTTTAAATTCTTTTTCCCAGTATCTCAAGATATAATTTAGAGGTTTCTTATTTTGCGGATTAACCAAATTTAAAATCCTTGATGCTTCTGAAATAGTAATTAACTTATTCATCCTAACTATTTAAATACTTTATAATCTTCACAGAAGGAGTAAACTTTACAACATTCCTCGAAGATATTATAAATTTTTCCCTAGTTTTAGGATTTCTTCCTAATCTTTCATTTTTATGAATTAAAATAAATGAACCAAAATTTTTTAAATTTAAATTACCTTCTTTAATATTCTGAGACATAATATCAATAAGATCTTTAATTAACTTTTTCGATAAATTTTTAGAAAATCCTTTTTGGTTACTTAAAATTTTAATTAAATCTATCTTTGTCAGCTTATTTTTAAGCACTTTTAGAATGTTTCAAATTTTTTTTTACTTGTGACATAAGATTTCCTTTGACTATCTTATAACACAAATCAATGGAGTGATAAAAACCAATAGAATCAATACCACCGTGACTTTTAACAACAGGGCCATTCAAGCCCAAAAATATTGCTCCATTATATTTTCTTGGGTCCAGTTTATCTTTAAATTTTTTTAAAGAAAAATATGAAAAAAAAAGAGATATCTTTGATAATAGATTTTCCGTAAGTGATTTTTTAAGGTTTTCTGTTATAAATTTTGCTGTTCCTTCAGCTGTTTTTAAAGCTACATTTCCTGTAAATCCATCGGTTACTATAACGTTAGATTCTCCGCTCATGATATTATTGCCTTCCGAATATCCTTGATAAATAAAATTCTCATCATTAGATAAATCTCGTAATCTTTTTGAGGCTATTTTTAACATTTCAGTCCCTTTTATTTCTTCAGAACCTACATTCAAAAGTGAAACTTTGGGTTTATTTTTGGGAAATAAAGATTTGTATAAAGCTGAACCAAGTTCCGCAAAGTCTACAAGATTCTGATCATTGCACTCTATATTAGCACCTAAATCTAAAACTACATTCATTCCTGTTTGACTTGGCCATAATCCTGCTAGGGCCGGTTTACTTACTTCATTCATCATTTTTAAAATCATTCTTGAAATAACTAATAAAACGCCTGTATTTCCTGCTGATAAACTGATG
>MDSV01097702.1_pt1 | contig 11981 bp, 13 predicted proteins | sample 810851 | NCBI WGS metagenome assembly MDSV01 (sample SAMN05326640, study PRJNA326480) | marine metagenome | isolation source: seawater | place: Atlantic Ocean: North East | collected 2012 | reverse complement strand
TGTTTCTGGAGATATTTTAATGTCTACCTCTACTGGTGCGTATACCTTTGCTATGGCAAGTAACTATAACCGAGTGCCTAAATCTGGAGTAGTTGCTGTTACTAATAGTGGTGTTGTTGAGTTAGTGAACAGACAAAGCTTTCAAGATACATTTATTAACGATTTATAACTCAGAAATCTACAAATTAGGAATAACAAAAAAACTTCCTTCTGAAAAATCCAATCCATTTATTCGTTGAGTGCTCCCTAAAAACAATCCAGAAAATATATTTTTTCGTGAATTTACCAAACTCTTTATATAATCAACATTATCAACATCATTAATTGAGTATTTTTTCAACACTGAATCTACATCCAACCCTTTTCTTATTGAGTTCTGTATAATTGCATTTCGAACGTATTTTGTACTTCCATTTGCTAATCTAAATAAAAAATCTACTTCTTCATCCCGTTGTATTTCTTCATTTATTTTGTCAACCATGACCTTGAGATGAGAACCCCATGTAAATAAATCATCTAATATAAGTGTTTGGAACCCACCATCAACAACCTCGTCTTTATATTTTTGGTTAAATGTTAATGACTCAAAAATTATTTTATACTTTTCAGCTTCGCTTAAGCCCATAGTAGGTGGATGTGATTTGCACGTAAATAAATCTGGATACAACCCGATTTTCTTATTTGTAAAACTTGTTGAAAGCGAAAAATTTTTAATAAACTTTGAAAAGCGATTGTTTCCATCTGAATTTGGAACAGCTGTTAATATTATTCTACTTTGGTTTGATGATGAAATAATAAATTTAATTAATTCTTCCATATTTTTTATAAACTCTTTATCCCAATCAGTGAAGTCTTTAATTTTTAATTTTTTCTTTAGAGCAACAATTCTGCCAGATACGTGTCTTCTCGGATTTTCTTTATCTATATAATTCTTCAGCTTGCCACTAAAATATCTACCTAAAGTAAATAATTCAATTTCGTTATTTCCATGTAGAAATGAAGATTTGTATCCTCCCAAAACGAGGTTTTTATTATTTAACTTCCTGGGTCTAGTCTCAAAAGTAAACTCTGGATAATCATTAGCTAATAAAATAATGTTTTGCGAATCTGAGCAACCGTCTGGTAGGTTTATTATCTTAGATCCCCTAATCCCAATTTGTATGTGAAGATTATTAGGATTACTCTCGAAATTATTAAGGTAATATTGCCAATCAGGCATCAAAAATGTTTCCTAAAACATCTTTAAATGAATTATTATTATCGAATTCAAAGTCAGCAATTTTTTCTTTATTTTGAACTAGCTTTTGTTGTTGCTTAGATAAAATTGAGTCAATATTTTTGACTTCTTTTAAAGGTTGGCATAGAAGAAAATTTCCAGAATATTCCACAATGTCTGTGTGAGAGTTGTATACAACTAAATATCTTTCATTATCAATTGTATGTTTTGCGGTAGTCATTGTCCCACCGTCTATTGAGCTCTGAGCTATTATTGTTGCTTCGGAGAGACCGGCCTGAAGCCTGTTACGTCTTATATAGTTACTTTTTTCTGGATTTTTAGGACTACCAATTTCATACTCACTCAGCAACAGGCCACCATTTTCAACAATTTCAAAAGCGAGATTTTTATTTGATGTAGGTAAAATATTATCTATAGAACTAGGCAAGATAGCAATTGTTTTTAAGTTATTTTCTAATGCTGCAATATGAGCAGCTTCGTCAACCCCTTTAGCTAATCCTGAAACAATTGAGAGGTTTCTTTCTCCAGCTAACTTAACGATATCTGTAGTAATGTTTTTAGTTTCAGGGACTATATTTCTAGACCCAACAACTGTTATGCAATCGCCCAACTCAAGACTTCCCTTATACCAAATTAAAAGAGGCCTGTCTTTTTTCATATCTAGAAATTGTTTTGGAAATCTAGGGTCTTTAAAATTTATAACTATCTCATCATCCAAATCTGCAAGATGTGGAATTTCATCTGGTAGAGATTTGATAAACTTTTCATAGTTAGAAGATTGTCCTGCGACATATTCTTTATCCCACTGATTTATATCAGGGTTAATATCAATAATCTTTTCTACGGTTGCCGGACCAAACCCTTTTAAATTTAAAAAAAACTTTATATGTTTAGATTGCCAAGTAAATTCTTGCTTTGAACTTCTGTCAAAGAGGTTATTCATAATAACTAGCTTAATAAATCTAACACAGCACAGCAATGAAGTTAACCATACAAAAGATAAGAGGTATTTATGACTAACTACATAAAAGGCTTCAGATACACGAATTTGACAAATGGGTTTTTGTATGATATAGTGTTAACATACAATTTAATTAATAAAACTTTTCCCTTGAAAAAGGGATTTTTTTTATATAGGACGTTTTTTTGCAACAAACCTGAGCGTTTTGGAAGATATTATTTGTTTTGCACATAAAATCTTCAAAAACACTTATAAGTTGAGTTGTATTGCTGGTGTCCTTTTTAACTAGGAGACAACTATGTACAAATATAGTTATGAATTAGAAAGTTTAGACAAACAACTAGACAGATATCAAAAGAAGATTGAAAAAATTAGGTTTTTGGTAGCTATAAAGTTAATAAAAAGAGTTAGATCTGGCATTCCCATTACAGACGATAGATTATTTACAGGAATGCCAAATATTAATCGCTATTTATTTAAAAAGTGGTTAAATAATAATTCATTTTTTAGTTGGGCTGTATTTAAGGGTATAAAAGGCTTTCATAATGAAAAGCATGGATTTAGATTATATATCAAATTTCATGAAGATAAGAAGCTCAATAACTAGTTCAAGTAAAGCATTGTCTTTTATGCTTTACAACATAAATTAAATAGCTTTGGAATAGAGTCTAGAGAGAATCTAGGACAAGGGTTTACTGCCTATAGCTGCACCACATCAGAAGCTGGGTTTATCCTTTCGCCCTGTTGTTGAACACTAAGGCTATTTAATTTTCTTAGCTATCCAGCAGCAATCTTACCTGTTTTGTTCAAGCTGCTGGATTAGCAATATTTATAGATAAAGGAGATATATGTCAGAAAAATATAATAATATATATTCCGCAAATGCGGAGAGAAGTAAAAAATATGGTGGGAGAAGATTTTTAGGAATCACACCCAAAGGCACAGAAGTATGGTCAACAATGGAATTTGATAGAATCAGTAAAGTGTTAGATATTAATCTTGGCAAAGGTTTCAATAGCCTTTATGATAAGGAAGCATTTTTATCACCAGTAAGAATACAGACAAAACTATCCCAGACTAAACCTAAAAATTTACAACATGAGTTCAAAGTAATTAGAAAAAAAACTGCAGGCGGTGAAGTAACACACAGAACCTTACAGTATTTAGAAAAATTAAAATCAGCTGTAGATGCTAAACAATCAAAATCACATGTAAATGGGGTACCTACTAAATTATTGTTTCAATATGTTGCATCAATAATTTATACAGGTGATTTAAATGAAAATAGTGGATTTAGATGGAGTGATGTTGCAAATCTGTGGGGATTGCCTTCAGGAGAATATTTTACCATTGACAGTTTTCCAAAAGGTCAAGATAATTAGGAGGAGAAATGACTTTTAGAAAAAATAATACATACAAGTACGAATCTGGAAAAACATTTAAGTTAAGTAGGAGCGGTATAGATAGCTTTGTAAATTGTCAAAGATGTTTTTACCTAAACAAAGTAGGAAATATTAAAAATATAGGTATGCCTGCATTTTCATTAAATTCAGCGCATGATGAATTGATGAAAAAAGAATTAGACATTTCCAGAGAAAAAGCTGAAGCTCATCCATATATGGATAATCTTGATAGAAATTTAATACCTTTACAGCACAAAAATATGGAAGAGTGGAGAAATAATAGAAAAGGGATTACATATCATCATAAAAAAACAAATTTAATTATTACAGGATCTGTAGATGACGTATGGATAGACACTGATTCAAATGAGCTTGTAATTGTTGAATATAAATCAACATCAACTCAAAGTGAAATAGATTTAAATGATGGCACTCCATGGAAAGAGCAGTACAAAAGACAAATTGATATTTATCAATGGTTATTTAAAATGAACGGTTTTAAAGTTTCTGATGATAGTGTTTTTCTGTATTCAAACGGACTTAAAACATCAGAGAATTTTAAGGATGTAATGAAGTTTAAAACCTATGTTCTTGAATACAAAGGTTCAACTGAATGGGTCGAAGATAAAATATTTGAAATTAAAAAAGTGTTGGATGGTAATTCCATTCCAGAAATAAACAAAGATTGTGAGACTTGCTCCTATGTTGTTTCAGTAAAAGAATTTGAAAAAATTAATTAACACTTGTTGATTAAATTTGACAAAATAGGAAAAGGTTATTACCTTAGCAGGGCGTTCTTTTCAAAAACTCCACAAATTAGACAAAGGAACACCTATGTCTAATTTGAATAAATAGGAGAATAATGAATGAAAAAATATATAAATACACTGAAACTGTATCCAGGAAATCACTAACTACCAATAGAAACGCTGAAAATTATGCATTGACACTTCAACAAATGTATTCAGATGTTAATTTTGTTCCTCACTTTAACGATGAAGAAATTCTGCTTGAAGATTGGGGCATTAGTTTTTTTCATAAAGAGACTCAAGATGAAATAAAATGGGTAATCATTGCTGCATTAAGTTCTTTTATTAACCAGACGGGGTATCAAGTTTCACATGTGTTAACAGATGAAAAATTTAAGAGTTTTGCCATTATCCAAGAAAACAATTGTCTAGGAATCAGCAAAATGATTATATCGGACGGTATAGATTTCGAAATCATAAGTAATGATGAAAATGAATTTTAATAATTATTACATTTGGCCTAAAAAATTTGTTGAAGACTCTTTAAAAATTATAAAAAAAGAAAGAAAGCCAAGAGTTGATGAATATATTGAAGAAATAATTAAAAGAGAAATGTATCTACTTGAAGAAGAAGATTTAAATACATTAATTACCGAACTTTCATATATTGCGTCATTTTACTCAAGATTAAGAAGAAGGTTGATCGAACATACAGGAGGAGTTATTTTATCTCGATTGACCGACGAAGCTGATTTTGAAGCTGAATTTTATTCAGAATTAGAAGAAATTTTAGAAGAAGAGTAAGCCAATATATTGATAGAGTTTTTAAAAGACACTATATCTAGTATGTAAAAGTGCTGAGAAGAAAATCTGAGTAGAATAATAAATAATTATGCCTGCTCGCTTGACACGAGCAGGCATATATGGTATATTTATATTATGAAAAGTAAAAAATTTAAATTTGAGACAACCAGGAGTATCCTTTCCTCCAGGTTTGTTATCGATGCTGAGTTGATTGAAGCTTCACCTCAAGTAAGAATAGAGTCAGAGGAGAATTCTGAACAGAGCTTAGTTTTTGCTCGTTTTGAACACTTGCTTATTAAGTTATTTGCTCAAAGTCAACTCAGCATCAATTTTTCATTTGAGAAGTTATTTCAAATGATTGACAATAATAGCCGTAATTTATTAAGAAAAGAGGTAATTTAATCATGGCAAATATAAAAATACCGGTTCTTCTTGGGGAAAAAAGCGTCAAAGGTACACAACTTGCAACAGGAGTAATTAAAGTTAAAGATTTAATTGAAAACTATGCAATTGATACCTACGACAGGTTAAAAGGAGAAATGGGTACAGTTGAAGGCGGATATCAAAGAGAAGCTAGCAAAGTAAGAGTTAACAAGATAGCTCAATCACTTTTGTCTAACAAAATTGACATTCCTACCGCAATAATTGTAAATATACGTGAGAGTGGAAACTTATCCTATTTGAAGAAAGATGGAAATAGATATATATTAAATTTAGATCCCTCAAACCCAAATCATGTACTTTATATAATCGATGGACAGCACCGCACAAGGGGCCTTGAAGAGGTTTTGTCAGATCCTGAAACAGCAAATTTATGGAAAGATAAATTAGTGTTTGCTACTTTTTATTTGGGTGGTGAATTTGATGAAGAAAAAGAATCTTTTTATATAGTCAATACAACTGCAAAAAGTATTAATACAGGATCAAAGCTTGAATTAAGGCTTGGAATCGATGATGTTCGCGAAGAAGAAAAAAATGCAGTACTTTTAACAAGGAAAATTGCTGATGAGTCAAAAATTTGGAAAGATCTTATCAAATATCCTAACTCAAAGATTGGATTTCTTCCAAACAGTGCATTCATAACTTCTTTAAAACACCTATATCAACAGGACTGGTTTCAACCAATGTCATTAAATGACCAATTTAAGTTAGTAGATGCATTTTGGAATGGTCTCAAAATAACTTTACCTGCATGCTTTGAAGATCCTGAGGCATACACTTTGCAGAGAGCGGTAGGCACTACTGTTATGCATAACATCATGGGTGGTCCATACATGAAACTTATTACTCAGGGAAGAGATATTCACGATCCAAATGACTGGGCAGAATTTCTCACTCCATTAAGGGAACATAGTGATAGAGACAGAACACCAGAAGAAAACAAAGTTGTTGGATCTGAATTCTGGCTTAGTGGGTCGTCTGGTGCTGCCGGAAGGTATAGTTCTGGTGCTGGTAGATCAAATTTAATTGCTCTTTTTAGAGGAAAGCTTTCATAAAAGGTTATGTTAAGCATACAAAAATACAAAAAGTATTTTCCTGAATGCTACAAGCATGGCACTTTAGATCAAATTTGGTCTCAAGCAGCATACAAGTGGCTGTGCAAACATGGATCTTGCAAGTCAGAAGCATTTGGCTTAACACATGAAATGTTCATACAAATGATGTCTGATTCTAAAAAGTATGAGATTAATGAAACAGATAGAGAGGAAATAGCCAAGCAATTGAGCTATTTCCCTTCTATTCTTAAATCGGAAATTTCACATATATTAAACGCAGTCTTTGATAGCAGTATTAAATTTATCGATTCTTGGAAAAATACTTTAGCAAAGATTGAATGTGAAATTGAAAAAATTATGGAGTCCAATAAAGAAACAATTAAGAGAGACGCAAGAATTAGAGCTGAAGTGGAAACTTCTATATTGTCTACAAAAAGGATTTGTATGCTTTGCGGATTTTCAACTTGTAAAACAATTAATTCATGTATGGATACATCTAATTAATTGATTGAACTGTCATATATAGTGTTTAAAGTAAATTTGTATATAGAAAAGAAAAGTTAAAAAATGAATGATTCTACAAAAGATCGAATTATCAAGCTTGGCGAGGTAAAAACCCCCGAACCCATTGTGAAAAATATATTAGATTTACTTGGTGAGTTAAACTATAAATCCAGATATTTTGAACCAGGTTGTGGAGACGGTAATTTTTTGTTAGAAATATTGAGCCGCAAAATTGATGAAATATTTGAAATGAAAGAAACAAAAGAATATGTTAAAAATAAATATTTTGAAAATATTGAGATAAAAATATTTTTAGCTATCAGTTCAATCTACGGAGTCGACATAGATGCTCAAAACATAAATGATTGTAGATTGAGGTTGGAAAATTTTATAAAAAATGAATACAAAAAAAGATTAAAGTCAGATGTTCCAGATTACTTTCTGAATATAATAAATAATGTATTATCAAAAAATATTATTTTAGGAAATATTTTGTCTGATGAAAACAACATTGTCATTTGTGAGTATTCACTTTTACCGGCAAATAGAATTCAAATAAGAGAATTTGACTTTAATGAGTTATTGTATCCTGATAACGAAATTTTTAGAGACGATTTAAAACTTTTTGGTCATATACCGGATGTCAAGAAAACATATGACCCAGTAAACTTTAAGGATTTATGGAAAACCAAGAAATAGATTTAGACATACTCGATACTATCTCAGATCTTGATCCAGATAGAGTTTTTACACCACCAAGTGTGGTTAATGAAGTATTAGATTTGTTACCAAAAGAGGTGTGGTCAAATAGTCAAATTAAAATTCTTGACCCTGTTTGTAAAAGTGGAGTTTTTCTTAGAGAATGTGCGAAAAGACTAATGGAGGGTCTAAAAGAAGAAATAACAAATGATAAAAAAAGAAGAGAGCACATTCTTAAAAACAACCTTTTTGGAATTGCAACTGAGTTTACGTGTTCTTTAATTAGTAGAAGGACTCTTTATTACTCAAAAGACCCATCTTCTAAATTTTCTGTTGTTAAAATGTCAGACAGCACGGGTAATATATTTTACGAGAAAGCAAAACACGATTTTTTTGCAGGAAAATGTAGAGTTTGTGGAGGAAAAGAGACGCTTGAAAAACAAGATGGTTCAGAAAATTTTGCTTATCCGTTTTTACACGATAGTAAGATAGTAGATAATATGAATTTTGATGTAATAGTTGGAAACCCACCATATCAACTAGAAGATGAAGGCAACAACAGAAGTGCTACTATTATCTATCATTTCTTTGTCAAGCAAGCATTAAAACTCAATCCCAGATATGTAGCTATGATTATTGGCTCCAGGTGGTTTGCTGGCGGTAAAGGTCAGGGCCTTACTGAGTTTAGAAAAGAACTTATTCAAGATAAAAGAATTGCCAAACTAGTTGATTATGAAAATTCAAAAGAAGTCTTTCCGACAGTTGGAATTGATGGAGGCGTTTGTTATTTTCTGTGGGATAAAAACTTTAAAGGTGTAACTGAAATAGTTAATAAGTCTGGAAGCACTGAGTTAGTCGCAGAAAGATACATGGATGAGTTTGGGGAAATATTTATTAGATGGAACGGCGCATTAACAATTTTAGATAAAGTACAAAAAAAGAATAAAAATACAAAATATTTAAATTCTGTAATTTCTCCACGAATGCCATTTGGGTTACCGACAAACTTTAAAGATTTTGATAAAAAGGGCCCGGGTACTTATAAAGTGTATGGTCTTGCAAAAAAGGAAGACTATATTTCAAAATCAAAAATCACCAAAGGACATGATTATATTAAAAAATACAAAGTTTTAGTCTCTTACATAAAAGGAGTTACTTCTTACCCCGACAATATTATTGTTAAGCCTTTCATTGCTAAACCAAACGAAGTTTGCAAAGAGCAGTATCTTGTAGTTGATTCATTTGAGACTCTTCAGGAAGCTGAAAATTTTATAACTTATTTAGAAACAAAATTTGTTAGATTTTTGATTGCTCTAAGAAAAATATCTAAACACAACACATCAGAGGTTTGGAGTTTTGTTCCTTATCCTGACTTAGATCTCACCTATACAGACAGCATGTTATATAAACATTATTCAATTAGCTCTGAAGAGATACAATTTATCGAGAGCAAAATCTCTGACTTCGAAGAGTAAAAATGGCAAAAGTTTCACCAGATTTTGTTACAAGCAGCAGAGTTGATTCTAATGAATTAATTATTGATGAAAAATTAAAGAAAGTTTATATTTTTACAGAACCACACTATAAGAATAGAGAGTGGGAGGGTTCAAGAAATGGAAAAGGATTTCTTAAAATTGGTGAAACTACTGGTTCAGGTGAAGACAGAGTAAGAAACCAACACCCTGTAAAAGGGCCAGATGGAGAAAACTGGGATTTGCTATATGAATGTATAGGTCTTACAAAAACCAATCAACCATTTGGCGATGAAGCAGTCCACGAAGCTTTAAAGAGAAAAAATATACAAAGCAGAAAAATGATAGACCCTTCATGGGGTAAAGAGTGGTTTGAGTGCACTATAGAGGAAGCAATAAGTGCAATAAATGAGGTTGTAGAGGAAGTAGAATTCTCTACCCCTAGAACTCAAAACTTTAAAATGAGACCTGAGCAAAAAAAAGCAGTTAAAGTTACTTCTGAATATTTTAAAAAATCTAATAAAAGTAATAACAGAACACCTAAATTTTTATGGAACGCAAAAATGAGATTTGGAAAAACTTTTACGACATATCAATTAGCAAACGTGATGGGTTGGAACAAGGTTCTAGTATTAACTTATGTTCCAGCCGTTGAAAATGAGTGGAAATCAATTTTAGACAAACATGTTGACTTTGAAGGTTGGAAATTTTCCAGCAATAAAAATAGTGTTGATGGTCTAGATCAATATGAAAAGATATGTTATTTTTCCTCACTACAGGATATTTTAGGTGAAGATGGTTATGGAAGCATCAAAGAAAAATTTGAGGAAATTTTTAAAATAGATTGGGATTGCATCGTAATTGATGAATATCATTTTGGTGCTAGAACAAAAAAATCAAAAAAAACAATAGATCAAGATACTGGTTGGAAGATTGAGCTTGAAGAGCTCTATGAAGGTATAGATTTTGTAAACTTAGGTGATTCAAATATATCAGAGGAGTTAATTAGTAGAAACCCTTTGAAAACCAAAAATTATTTGTTTTTATCAGGCACACCATTTAAATCACTAGAAGAAGGCGAGTTTAATGAGGATCAAATTTACTCTTGGTCTTATATTGATGAACAACTTGCTAAGAAAAATTGGAATAGCAAGGCTCCAAATCCTTATAAAGAACTTCCGCAAATGGTAATCATGACTTATGAGATTCCAGATGAAATTCGTCAAATTGCTTTAGACACAGAGCTAAATCATTTCAACATTAGTGAGTTTTTTCGAGCTGAAAAAGATGATGATGGCAATTTTGATTTTATCCATAAAAATGAAGTACAAAAATGGTTAGATTTTATTCGAGGTGATTATCTTGTTGGGAATTTGAGACCAGGATCGGGATACGACAAGCCCATACTTCCATACTACGATACCTCAGTAAAGTCTTACTTAAACCATACTTTGTGGATGTTACCAACTATCGCTTCTTGTAATGCAATGGAAAATTTACTAAATGAAAGCCAGAACAATACTTTTGCACGAGATTATCAAATTTTAAATATTTCTGGAAGCAGTGTGGGCACTGGCCTCAAAGCATTGGAGCCAGTTGAGCTGGCAATAAAAAGTGGGCTTGAAACAAAAACTATAACTCTAACATGTGGAAAACTAAACCAAGGAGTTACAGTTCCTCAATGGGGAGGGGTGTTTATGCTCAGAAATATGGAATCTCCTCAATTTTACTTCCAAACAATTTTCAGATGCCAATCTCCTTGGACTATTGCTGGTCTAAATGGTGAAAAGGAAATAATTAAAGATTATTGCTATGTTTTTGACTTTTCAATTAATAGAACTTTAAAAAGAACAAAAGATTTTATAGATAATTCTCAAATTGAAGGAGTATCTTTAGAAGAAAAAGTTGACAACACTCTAAAATTTCTACCAGTTCTAGCATACAACGGATTAGAAATGGAAATGCTTGATGCCAGAAGCTTAATTTCCATTGCAACTGGAGGCTTGGGTATGAAAATGCTTTCAAGGAGATGGGCATCTAAAAAGCTTATTAAAGTTGACAACTTTATTTTAGAGAAGCTTCTTAATAGACCAGATCTAATAGAAGCCCTAGAAGAATTGCCATTTTTTAACAATACATTTGGCGAAGATATAGAAGCAGTAATTTCAAGAGAAAAATCTTTACAGGAAAAAACTAAGGCAGAAAAAGAATTAAATAAAAAGGATAAAGAAGAGAAAAAGCAAAATGATTCAAAAAGAGAACAGTGGAGAAAGAATTCGCAAATTATCATCCAAAGAATTCCAGTTTTTATGTATCTTACAGACTACAGAGAGGACAGTCTGTCGGATGTAATTATGAAGATTGAGCCAAATTTATTTAAAGAAGTTACTTTTATCGATAAAGAAGTTTTTGAAGATCTTTGTAATATTGGTTTGTTCAATGCTATTGACCTTGACCATACAATAGGTGATTTTAGAAGACTTGAAGAAGCTAGCCTGCATTACATGGGTGGAGGTAGGGTTGAACAGAATATTGGTTTACTTGATACAGTTGTAAGTAAAGATAACTTATAAAGAAGAAATTAAGTAGGTTTTACAATAGGTATTTCACCGGTTAAATTATCTAAATTTCTTTGATACTCTGACTCTTTCTCTCT
>MDSV01123476.1_pt1 | contig 11982 bp, 22 predicted proteins | sample 810851 | NCBI WGS metagenome assembly MDSV01 (sample SAMN05326640, study PRJNA326480) | marine metagenome | isolation source: seawater | place: Atlantic Ocean: North East | collected 2012 | reverse complement strand
TCAGCACCAGCCTTTTTTAGTTTTTCCATCATAGGGTCTTGCTAAACCTTCATCAATTATCATTTTAGAATAAAGTTTATCGTCTAAATAAACATCTGATAATAGTCTACCACCATATTTTCCCCACTGCAAGTTTTTAAATTCAATTTTATCCGCACTTCTAAAAACTTTATTTGCGAATATTCTTGCCTTAAGAGCTAATGTTTTTTCCTCTTCACATTTACCTCTTATCTCTGGGGTATCAATGCCAAGTATACGGACACTCATTTTTTCTAGTTTTTTAGGCAAAGCTTTTATAATAATATAACAAGTATCGCCATCATAACAAACTCTATCTTTATATTCTCTTAATTCAATCGTTAGTCCAAAAGCTGCCGCCGGAGAAAGTCCTGCAACTAAAAGAACAAAAGCTAATAATATTTTATTCATTTTCTAATTTTTTAATCCTTTCTTCAAGATCAATTAACTTTTTACTTAGTTGAGGAAATTTTTTCATTCGTTCTTCCTCATCTGTAAGTATTTTTATTCCATACCTCTTACTTGCCCAAGTATATAGTTGGTCCATTTTATTATAAAACCAAATACCCAGTTTAGTATCTCTAAACCAAGATTCGGTAGCAGAACCTATAATACTTCCAGCAATAGAGGATAACAACCAAAACCACATTTTATTTTCCTTTCATAATATGACCCAAACCAGGGCCATTTACTCTTAATCCTTCTTTTTTATTGTAAGTAAATACATCTACTTTACAAATTTTAAGTAGTTCCTTGTGCGAATTAATTTTATACATATCTTTATGTATTTTTTCAGTAATAATAACACAAGGAATTTTACTTTGTTTTAATTTGATAAAAGATAAAAACCTTAAATTACCCCACAAAATTTTAAATTTATTATTAGGCAACTCTTCTACTATTAAAGGCCTTTTTAATCCTTTTTCTTTAATATCTTTATAAACACGCAACAAATACTCATAGTTAATATCAACAACTGAACACACTAAATTGTTAATATAAACTTTTGTAAAATAAAAATTCATCTATCATTTATTCATCGCACTAAGAGGATTGCTTAACGCTTTTTTAATTTTAAGGTCTAAGTCTTTTTCCATTTGTTTTAGTCGCTTATCTGTATCTTTTTCTAAAGCACGAATTGTTTGTCCAAACTCTCGACTATCCTCTTTGACTCTTCTTTCAGTATTGTCAGTAGTCTTTTCAATATGATCCATTTCACGTTTCAAATCGCGTTTAATCTCTCTTGCTTCATCTCTTGCAGACTCCGCCATCGTCTGAATATTTGCTTCTAGCTTTTCAAAAACCGTCACTTCAGCGCGTAACGCTTCCATGTCAGCTTTGAGAACTGCAAGCTTCTTGTCAAATCCAGATAAATCAGGAGCGCTATACTCTTCAATCTTTTCTCTCATATTCATGTAATCTTTGTAAAATTCAAAGCCTCCCCACAAGCCTCCACCTAAAGTACCTAAAATTGGAAGTATTAATAGCATTTTACCTCCTTTAATTTTTGCTCCGGCAATCTCTACTTCAGCCATTATGTTTCTCCTTTATTTATACTGACTGTCCATCAGTTGATTATGTAATGCTCCTTGCGCTTGTGTAAACAGAGCAGCTGTAGGATCTTTTAATTCTGTTGTATAAATAGTTTTTGATGAATACCACTGAGAAGCATCTTGAAGTTTAGGGGCTTGTGCTGTAATATTTGCTCCAATAGCGTTCATTAAAGCTAGTTGTGTTGCTTGAGAAGCAGCATCGGTTCCTAATTTTTCAATTATCTTTGTGACTACTTTAGTAGCTATTTCTTTCTTTTTTTCTTCATTAGATTTTTCTTTTGTTGTTTTAGACTTAGAAGATTTTTTATCTGATTTGTTAGTTTTAGAAGGTTTAGATTCTTTTGATTTAGATTCTTTTGGTTCGGGTTTATTTTCTGCATCTCCAGTACTCTCACCATCATCATTCCCATCATCATTATTCTCCTCCGTAGTTTCTTGGGTTGTTTCTGTTTCGTTATTAGTTGATTCTGTAGACTCAGACTCAGTGGGTTCTGTGCTAGCTTCTGTCTCAGCAGGTTCTGTATTAGCTTCCGGCTCTGGTTGTGCTTCTGCAGTTTGAATTTCTGCCTCAATTTGACTTTCAACTTCTGCTACTGTTGTTTCTATTTCGGGGGCTGCATCTGCTCCCGTGTCCGTGCTTATAGGTTCAATAGTAACTTCCATATTAGTGTCTATGCTAATCTCAAAACTTTCTATTGTCTCTCCCAGACCATCACTTATAGTGATCTCAAAAGATTGTTCAGTTTCTGGCTCTAATTCTGTCTCTATTATTTCAACCTCAGATATAGGAGTTACTGCATCTTCTGTTGTGGTATCAATAGCTGTCTGAATTAATTCTTCTGTAATTGTAGTAATTTGTTGAACTATAATGTCGGTATGTGTTGCAGTAAGAGTTACATTATCAAAAGCAGGCCCAAAAGTGCCTGTAGCAAATCCAGAGTCTATTCCAAATAACTCTAGTGTTGCAAGAGCACTGGTATGTGTATTCTCAGGTACATCAGAATTAAAAAAGAAATCAGTAGTATTCCATCCTGTCCACGTTATTTCTTCAAATTTATGCTCAAACTTATGAAGAAGATTTCCAGAAGAGTCTTTAATATCAAGAGTAATACTGAAAGTATCACGGCAATCAGGACCATTTGCGGGATTAGAGTCACAGACTGGAACAGTAGCATTTGACTGATGTGAAAATACATGTGCACCATAGTTTAGTGTAAAACCTTTATTAATCTCTTGTTGATTCATTTTGTCAAAGAGATCAATTGTTTGACTTGCAGTACCTCCTGCGGTTTCAGGACCTGTTTGTAAAGCATTACCTCCAAAAGGACCACAAGTATTACATACCTTTACCGAACCGCTAGTAGTCCAATTAGGAGCAGTAGTGGTATTTGTAGAAGACTCAAAGCCTCGATTTTGTAGCATCTGAGGAGTAGTTACTGTACCATTTTCTGTTTCTGTTTGTTCAACTGTAGTTGTAGTATGTTTCTCTAATCCGTTACCAAGATTTTCTATCTCAGTCTCTTCAGATATTATAGTACCACCATTAGGTCCTACATCCTGAGCACTAGAATAAGAAGGGTATACCAAGACACAGCAAACCACCAGTAAAGTAACAACCAACCCCGAGTACTCCGACTCCAAGCACGGTGAGAGGAACGGTATTGTCTTCAATTTCGCTCTCATCTACTCCGTACTCCCCGTCGGAAAAGGGTCATTCGTATCACCCGAGTGGTCCTCCTCTTCTGCTTCAGTATCCTTAGTCTCTTCTTCTTTAACGTATTTAGATCCTTCAGGTACGTCTTTTATATTTTCTTTCCATGCTGCTAAAGCGTCACTTCCTATCTTGCCTTTATAAGGACAAGGTGTTCCCGCCATAATCATAGCATCAAATATTCTTACATCTTGACATAAAGTAGAAACGGCAGCCACCTTCATACCCATTGCGTAAAGAGACCTTGATAGTTTTAATCTTTCACAGTTTTTATCAGTAACCGTTACTCCAGAAGCAATACCTAATATTTGTGTTTGAACTCCTGCACTATACGCACTTTTACAAACGTCCGAATTATTAACTACAACACTTGGGGCAGAAGCTGTAGGTGGAGTTTTATCTACAGTAACAGTACCACTAGTGGTAGAGGTAACAGTATTTGTTTGCCCATATGCTGTGGACGCAAAAAAAAGCGTAAAAATTATTAAAATTAATACACTCCCTCTATTCATTGTTTTTCTCCTTTGAGTGGTTGACGTTCTTCAACCTTCACTCGTCCCCTACTTAAATATGTTTGTAATTCCTTTCCCTAACTTGTCTGTTAGACTCTTATTATTTTCTTCGTCTGCCATTTTGTTTTTCTTTGCAGCTTCTTTTTTAATATCTTCTAGTTTTTGTTGTTGTTTTTCAATCTCAACTGATTGTTTATCATAATAATTTCTATAAGCAGCAATTACTGCTTTTTGTTGCAAAACCATTTGTTTAATCTTAGCAAGATTTACACTAAGATTTTCATAACCCTTGTCAGTAAGTCCAAATAAAACTATGTCATATTTCTTTTTTTCTAAGTCTGCCCAAACTTTTTCTGCATTTTCAGGAGTTATAAGCACCCAACTAACATCATCTAAATTAATTTTATCTACATTAGGTAGATTTAGTGGTACTCTTTCTAAGGGAGCAGTCGCTACCTCTATTTTTTTAACTGGTGTGCCGCAAGCAGAAAGACTAAGGCTTAACGCGATTAGGGTTGGCCAAATCAGGGCACGATTTGTTAAGTTGACTAGGTTTGATTGCATTTTCTTCCTTCTCAGTTAAATTATCACCGCTTGCAATTTCAAAACAGCGTAAGGCATTTATACTACCTTTATTGACTATTCTTTGGATTGAACGAGGTTTAGCAGCACCCATTTTGCCTAAATCTCTAGCACCCAATAATTTACTGACTTTATTAAATTTATTTTGCAAATCTGAAACAGATTTTCTAGATTCTGCAAATTGTTTTTCCACTATTAATTTTTCTTTTGTTACTAATTTTATATCACTTTGATATTGTTCAATTGCTTGCTTTTGTGTTTTCATAGCAGTCTCTAACTTAGCATTATTTCCGTGTAGAATTGCCATCTTTTGCTGAGTATCTGTATAATACCAGTAAAAAATACCACTTAAAACTCCCATAACAATAATCATAATACCTACTAACTTTAATCCCATAAATAGCTACTCCTTAAAAGCCTCTACCTTTCCACCAGTGAGTGCCCCAATAGTGTTCTTTACTATAGAGAGTCTTTTTTTGATAACCTTGATCTGGTTTATATATTTTTGTGCCATCACCGTCATATTCCCAAACTCTTTTATCCGGGTCTATTTCCGTGATGTTTATTTTTTTCTTATCAGGCAATGAGCTTCATCCTATTCACTAATCTTCCCGCTCTATTAGGCACTTGTTGATACCACTTACTATCCATCATTTCTTCTCCCGCACTTATCCAATCTCTTTCATCAACACGTTTCTTCATGTTCTTAAATTTTGACAATCTAGGATACCCAAGATTAAACATCATGTTAGCAATTATTTGTTGAACTTCTTCTGGCAGATCGTCAATATTTGGGTAAAGCTTCCTACAGTCTGACAAAACTGATTCGATATCACTATCGAAAGCTTCGGCAACTCTATCTTTGCTGACCTCGGTCCCGACAGGGCTGCCATGCTCAGGGTCAGAGTCCCTAACCAAATGACCGATGCCAAAAGTAGGATAACCAAGATGGTCATTATAAATTTCGTAAACACATCCTTCATCAATTTCTAATTGCTCCCTTAACATTTCTATATTCATTTACATATCCTTTCAAAATCTGTTGGTTTTATTTGATTAATAGGTAGTTTTTCAATTATATTGTTACTAATTCTATAAATTTTAGAATAGTCACTTTTAGAATTAATTACATAATTTAGTTTTTCTAAACTACCTCCACCTATGCTAAAATCAAAACCTGATAAAAATATTCTATCAAAACCCCACTTTAAACAAGCTCCAATAGCAATAGTGCCGGTGGACAGTCCTTGTCCTCCGAACAACCTATCTTCGTCAAACAACATAATTCTTTTACTATAATTATATCTTTCAAATATTTTATAGTTAGTAAATATTGTTTGATGTTCTAACCCTTTAAATTTATTAGCTAGTAACCCATCAATAATTGGAGAGTCAATAGCAAAAATTAAATTAGCATTTGGATAATTCTCATTACAACTTATAGTATATATACTAGGAACTTTTTTGAGGTCTGCTCTTGACAGGCCTCTCCCGAATAGTAAAATGTTCATTTTGTTTTAATAACTCTTTTAACTCTTCTGTAGTATATACTTTAGAAACTTTAGCGGCTTCCTTAAAAGTTTTTTTACCCATTTGAATATTTTTCCTTGATTTTCATAATAACATCCCACTGTCGAGAAGTCAACTGTGGAATTCTTTGTTGAAAGTCTAAACACCCCACCAGAAAGTCATATTCTGAGCGGTTTAATTCTTGTTTTCTCAAGAAATCTTCTAATTTTCTAGTTATTCGTCTCGTCTTTTTCATACTTACTCGGTTCGTAAACAAAAGGATCAAGTTTTTTTAACTTTCTCATTTTTAATTTAAATTTAATTTCAAAAATTATATTATCAATCCACATTTTTATTGCTGACATACAAAGATTCCCTCCCCCATTTAAATAAATTCCAAACTCTTTCGTGACAGAAATAAATAGTCATATTTACTAAAGTGGCTAAACTCATAATCGTTAGTCCATATTTTAAACTTCCTGTTACAAAATAAGGTAAAAAGAAGTTAGAACCTGTAATAACAACTCTCCAAGTAATGTCTTTACCTAAACTTCTCCAATTACCTTCTTTAAATTTACGAATATCATCAGTATATCGTCCCCATTGCCACCAATTCCAACCCCGTTCATGTAACCAATAAAGAATTGGGTTTATAAAAAATGCTAGTCCTGCAACTTTTAATCCAGCGATCAAACTTCCTGTTACAATGAAAGTATTGATGATGTGAACAAAAGTAAATATTATTCTCATTGTAACAACTTTTGCTAAACTTCTCAAGTATTTTTCGTTAAATTTTTTCATGTATTATTTTCCTAAGAAAAACATTTCTGAATTTATTTTTCTTAGACTCCCCTTCTGTCTATCTAATAAAGTTTTATTTGATACGCCATTAACCATAGATTTTACAGTGGCATCTGTATACATATTAAATAATTCTTTATCATGCTTTTTTAAATGAGCGATAACTCTACCGTCTTCTGAATGTAAATTTTTATAATCGTTTATTAGCCCAGTGGTTTTTATTGGTTGAAAATCATTATTAAAAGTAAATCTACAAGCACGAATTATTTGTTCTCTTACTTCACCAACTTCTAAAATATTAGTTTCTGTGTGATTATGTTTTTTAAAATAATTTTTAACCATATGACACTGTTTTACGTGTAGTCTAGGTAAATCCAAGCTAGTAAAAAACCAATCTGCCCATTGACCTACCCCTATTGGGGTTCCCCAATATGCGTAATAACCTTTGTCTTTTTTTACTAAATGTGGTTTTGTTTCGGCAAATATATGTCCAATATTAGTATGTCTAAGTATTACATCTTGTCCTAATTCTTTTAATACAGGTAATGTTGTACGTCGAAAATTACCAATGGTTCCATTAAAAGTAGAGTCAATCCACATTTGTTTCTTATTGAAATTTAGAAATACATCTCTCGATAAATTATTTATTGTAATTTTAGTTTTTGGTCTAAGTGCTGAATAGGCTTTAAGTTTTCTTACAGCCAATTCAACATCAGGTAAAGGAGGGTCATCATCTTTTATTTTAAACACATTTGTGACTACTTCATCTAAATGCACCCCAGAGTGTATAAAGGATTGTAAAACAGTTTCTGAATCACTACCTCCGCTAAAATAAAGCGTTAACCAATCATATTTATCTCTAAGCTGTCTACATCTTTCAAAACATAAGTCTTTAAAACTCTCTTCTGGTTCTGTCCAGTCAACACTATTCCATTGCCCATCCTCAGTAATTAAAATTAAATCATTAAATTTTTCTTTACTAGTTAATAATTCTAATTGGCTATAGTATTTTTTCTTTGATGATTTACTAATCACACAATGTTTTTTGGTTAAAGAATAATCAAACTCTACCATAAACTTAGCATAACTCTTTCGGCATGACCTGCATTTATGACTCTATGTTTAATATCAGACCTAAATCTGTATGCTTTTCCAATTTGAGGTTGCCAAATATTACCGCCCTCAAACTCTATAACACTAAACGTATTGGTTCGTATATACAAATTTATTGCCTCTGACATTTTTTTATGTGTTTGATCTACGTGCCAATTAATATACCCTTTGGCTTCTAATATAGCCACATATGCTGTTTTAAAATTTTGTTTTTCTAACCACTCTTTAACACTGGGGCAGGTTGATAAAACTAGTTGAGATTTATTTTTTACTACTAAATCAATGCTTGTCCATCCTTTTGCGTTTTGATATCTTTCTTTCATGAGCGGCTTTAGCCTAATTAGTTCATTATAAAAAAGTTCTCTATCAAAATTAGGTAACTCAACTTCTTCGAAATAGTTCATGGTATTTGTTTACTCTATGTTTCAAGTCTGGTAAGTAATGCTGCATATTTCCAGTAAAAATTTGTGCTCCTCCGGCTGCAACAGTAATTAAAATAACTATTTGTTTAATATCTGTGTCAAATAGTTCATTGTGTGCATATGCATATCCGCAACACTGCACATAATAATCTTTAATTTGTTTTACGTTTTTCTTTTTCTTTGAGGTTTTAAAATCTACTATTGTAGGAATACCCTTCCACACACCAACTAAATCTACTCTGCCAGCATATTTTAAAGAAGGACTCCAGAGAGCTATTTCTTGTGCCCACACCTCATCTATACCTCTTTCTCCTGCTTTAATAAGATTGTACGTCATCTCTCTTACATCAGGTTTTTCTTTTAATAGATCAGGTTTTATATCCTCTCCATTAAAATATTTTTCAGCATACTCGTGAACAAGAGTTCCTCTATCTGTTGCCTCTTTAGATATCCTATCAGCTTCTTCTTCTCCAACACGCTCTCTCCACTTTTGTAACCAAACTTGGTTATCTGACGTTTTTCCTAATATAGTAGTCATACTAGGAAAGTCTCCGTCAGGAGTCATATAGGTTCTGCCAGTTTTTAGGGTTTCTGCATACACAGAGTCTGTTTTAGAATAATCAATCATAATACATAAACCTGTGGCCGCCTATCTTACCGTGCTCTACTAAATAACTAGCCCAATCAGGATTTACTTTGTTGTAAGCATAATAATGAGTAGATTTTCCTATTAAATTTTTTGTTTTATTAGTATACACTAATATAGCAGCGTACAAAGAATCCCTCCACAGTCTTTCAATTGTTTTGTTCCATTTTCCGTTTTTTCTTTTTAAAGGAATTACATCAGATTTACCATCACAAAACCAACTAAACTGGCATTTATCTCTTCTAGGATAAAATTTTCTTTCCTCGAAAGGTAACAAAGTATATTTTTTAGTTTTCCAACTTTCTTTAACTGGTCCTTCGGTAATTACTTTACAAACTGTACTAGGATATTTATTTGATTTTACTCTATTTATAACCACTTGGGCAACAGCTATTTTTCCATCAAATGGTTCTCCCCTAGCTTCAAAATACGAGTTAGCAGCTAGACAATAAATTTCTTTATAGTCTACTACATCTCCAGCAACAGAATTTGTAACATTTAATAATACTAAAAAAGCAGCTAGTGTTATTTCTACCATTACCTAACCTTAGTAAAATCATTTCCATGAAGTATGATACAAGTAATATTTACTTTAGGGGTTTGTATATTATACAATATAGTCCACTCTCCATCATCTTTTGTAGTTATTAATATTTGCCCCGGAGGGTTTGTGTTAGTTTGTCTTACATTTCCTATAATAGAAATAGTTTCTCCGTTTTCTCTCCAAGTATCTAAAACTGACCCGGTAGGAAAACAAAGATGATTTATTGATATTATAGTAGGTGGGGCCTCTATCATTGTAGGCTCTGAGTTTGCAGACTTAGTACCCAAGAGTAATACAAAAGTACTAACCATAAGTATTTTCAAAAACATTTTTTATCTCCTTGTCATAATCTTTTTGAGTATTTACAATAGGTTTACCCTTAACATTCAAACTAGTATTTATTAGTATTGGATGACCATTTTGTGTAGTTCTCTTTAAAACTTCAGTCAACCAAGGATTATTATCTTCATCTACTACTTGTAGTCTAGCAGTTTTATCAGGATACGGAAACCATTTGTTTGTCTTAGAATAAGAAACAAACATCATTTCGTAAGAGGGCTGTATTACATCAAAATAATTTGGTGCTACAGATTTTAAACAGATGGGCGCCCACGGTCTCCATCTATCTTTAGTTCTACCTTTTATATCATGTAGTCTAATAGAATTAAGTTTGCTAGGCAAGGCTAAAAAACTTCTATTTCCCAAAGCTCTAGGACCCCATTCTGCTTTTCCTCGCAAAACAGGAACTATATTTCCATTAATTATTTTATTAGCTACTTCTGCGGGGTCTAACACATCTCCGGCATCATATCCTAAATAGGCATTTTTCCACTGAGGAGCAGGTCCTTTTAAAAATTTAGGGCTATAAGACCAAGCATAGTAAGCAGCTCCCATAGCTCCTCCAGCATCTCCTGCTGCAGGGTGTGCCCAAACATTTTCAAAAGGTGTTTGTTGTAGTATTTTTGTGTTAGCTACACAATTTAAAGCCACGCCTCCAGCGTATGCTAACTTAGTTGTCCCTGTCTGTCTATGTAACCAGTTACACAAATTAATAAGTATTTCTTCTAATACTTTTTGTGCGCTTGCAGCAATATCAAAATCAAGAGTTCCAAAACCAAGTCCTCTTTCAAAATTATGCAAGCAATAATAATTTGATTTATCTGCTTCTAATAGATAATTATTCATATAATCTTTCCATTTAGGATCTCCAAAAGCAGCAGCACTCATGGTTTTACTTTCGTCCACGTTTGAATTAAAACCTATAAGTCTAGTAATAGCACTGTAAAATAATCCTAGACTATTAGGATAATAAAAACTCTTTATCCACTCTAAATGGTTACCATTCCAATAACCTAAACTAGTTGCTTTTTTACCGCCTACTGTGTCAACAACCAAGACAGCGCACGATTCCCTGCTAGCCCAAGGAGCAGTAAAAATAGCACTATAAGCGTGGCTACGATGATGCTCACAAAACTGAATATTGGAAAATCCGTATCTTGATTTAAGTTCTCTTTTGATTTCATTTCTTTTCCTAAAATTTAATTTATCATAAAAGATAATATCTTCTGGTTGCCCAAAATTATCTAAAACATGCTTAATTGCTTTATGAGGCATCCTAGAATCATTTTTAACTCTAGAAAATCGTTCTTCACCGGAGGCAAAAAGTATATTATTATTTTTTGTAAGACATACTGCGCTATCGTGATGTAACGCACTAATTCCTAAAATCATATTTTATTATCTCCATATGGTAATGCTGAGATAACATGATAATATATCTCTGTCTGTTGTTTTAATAAGAAGTCGGGAGAGTAATATCTCTTTATTCTTTCCGCTTGAAGGTTTGAAAAATCTTCCCAAATTCTAATCTTTTTGATATTACTATTAAGAGGTTGCGGGTAACGATAATTCATAAACACTATATTACAATAAAAATCCCAAGTATTAAACTGGTCGTAAACTACTGCATGATTATTAGTATTTATAACTATAGCCGCGTTGTTTACATGTACTAAAGCTCTAGCCCCCACATATGCCATATCTGCACAATTTGCGGTTTGGTCCTTACCAACTTTATCATATATATATTTAATTCTTTGAAAAGAAAAATCTTTAATAAGATTTTTTATATATTGTTCATCGTCTATCATATGTAATGCGCTAATTTATAAAATTATATTTTAGTGCTTTCTCTTCTTAAACAAAAAATTTGCTTTACTGCGATTGCTTCTGGATAAACTTCTTTTCCAATTTCTTTAAATGTTTCTAAATTTTCATGGACATGTTCATGACACGCGTCCATATCCCTAAAAACTAATGGTTTTTCGTTTTTCGTTATAAGTTCCACTGCGTCATTGCCTGAGTAAGACGGGTCAGCAAAAAACATTGTAATAACAATCATAAATTCTTTCATATCATCTCCTGTAAATGATAAAGGGAATCCCCTTGCGAGGACTCCCTTTATTAGCCAAATTGTATCTATTAAGAGGCTTTAATATCAAGAGTTTGAATTGCTTCTTGATTTCTCTTAAATGAGACGGTTAACATTCCATTTGTGAGTTCAACTTCGTC
>MDSV01173751.1_pt1 | contig 11983 bp, 16 predicted proteins | sample 810851 | NCBI WGS metagenome assembly MDSV01 (sample SAMN05326640, study PRJNA326480) | marine metagenome | isolation source: seawater | place: Atlantic Ocean: North East | collected 2012 | reverse complement strand
TTTGATCATGCCCCGATTGCATGATATTTTATCTGCTTGTAAAGTCATATTGATACAAGCATATCCTAAGTTTATTGACATATTTCCTCCATGTTCTTATATAATGTAACACGTTTATGGATGTTTGTCAAGTAAAAAGGCAAACTTATTTTTCAAGTCTGCCATACATATCTTCAAGCCTCACAACGTCATCTATCTCAGGTGTGGACACCTCAATCAAGGTACACCCCTCCGAGGGGGCAGCGAACCTGTGTATTGTTCCGGGCATTATTCTACGAGAGGTACCGGGGTGCATGATAACTCTAACAAGATCCTTGTCTTTTCCTATCTCAAGAACAAGTTTTCCCTCTAAAACATAAAAGGTTTCGTCCTTTTGTTGATGATATTGTCTGGACAATTTTTGACCGGGCTCTATTCTAAGGATTTTTCCTATGTACTTTTCATTCAGTGCCCATCTTATTTCATATCCCCAAGGTTTATCTACTTTCATTTTTCCTCCAAGTATTTTTGTAAATCACTAAATCCTCCAACAAAAGACCAACTATTTTTGTCAGTGTGTCTCTCTATAATCATCGGAACCGTTTCCCAATTATATTTTGTTTTAAGAAAATTTAACAACTCGTCTGACTGATCGAGGCAACAGAACATAAATTGCTCTCCTTTTTCAACCAATAACTCTTTTGCGTGTGTGCAAAAAGGACAGTCTGTCCAAGCATATATTTCAAAGTATCTCATGTCTAACCCCTTAATATTTGTCTTTTTGAATTTTTAAATATCTTGTTCTCAACAATGGCCGGCTCTCCGACAACAACTATTTCGTTAGCGCCATTTTCGTGATTTATTTTTATTTTGCTAAATTTGGCATCCTCAACAATTCCAAGGTTTATTTTGCCCTCTTTTATAAGAGAGCTTATAACTCTTTCCTCAGATATATAAACAATGTGCTTTGGGTTTAAGTATATCTTTTCCAAAACATATTGATTGTTTGATCTTTTCTTTATTTCTATTAGTTCTACAAGCATGTCTATCTACTACCTTTATTAGAATATATTTCTTTGTTTTTAATTAGCCATTGTTTTCCATTTAAAACAACTTTTGCAAAACCATCAACCTCATAGTCCACAAACAAAGCTAGTGATGGTTTCTTTATGACATATAGAGAGTTTTGTCCAATGCCATATAGTATTGCTGATTGGGGAACGTAAACTAGGTCACCCTTCGCGAACATCTAGAGGATCCTTTGTCTGTGGCTCTGGTAATGGTTCTTCCATTTCATTTGGTGACTCCAATACCTTAACATATCCATCTGCTATTGCTTGTGCATCAGCTAGAACTGTGTCTAAATCAGATAATGAATGTCTGATCTGGGTAATGTGGTGGGAAGCAATTGACATTCCACCTTTTTGTTCGACAAAAGAAACTAATTGTTTTATTAATTGTACTTTTCCATCAAGATTCATACCTGCTTCTTCTATCATGTTTTTGACCTTAGATGGAACATCTTCCAAATTAACGCCATAAGCTATTCTTACTCTCATTATACCTCCAATTTGTATATGCTATATTATAACATGTTTTAGTAAGTTTGTCAAATTAATTTATAAATAATTTGTAAATAGTATTTACACCCAGTGCTGCCACGGTTGACGCAATGAGCCAAATAATCCGAGACGACGTCTCTTTCCAAGCCTCAAGGGCTTTTATTCTTGCATACAGCCCCTCATCGGGGTTATATATTGCTTCCTTGATCTTTTTAAGATTGTCATTCATTTCTGTTTGACGTTCAGCAATGCGCTCAAGGTCATGCTTCATAGCAAGAATTATCTCTCTCAACTCTTGTGTTTGGTCATTATTCATATCAACAGTAAATAGTTCTATTGACACACAATCGCGTGATTAGTTGTAATAAGTGTGGAAGAAACTGATGCTGCATTTTGTAGAGCACACCTCGTAACTTTTACTGGGTCGATAATTCCATTTTCAATCATGTCAACCATTTCTCCAGAAACAAAATTAAAACCTTTGTTGCCTGTGCTTGACCTTAACATATTCACAATAACGTCTGGAGATAATCCAGCATTTAATGCCATTTGTCTCACTGGTTCAGATACTGCGTCTAAGACAATGATTGCTCCAGTTTTTTGGTCTTGATTTTGCACGTTAAAGTTTAAACTTTCGGTTGCTCGAACCAAGGCTACTCCACCACCACACACAATACCCTCTTCTTGAGCCGACTTAACTGCCTCAAGGGCATCATCAATGCGGTGTTTCTTTTCTATCATTTCCACCTCAGTAGCAGCGCCAACACGAATAACAGCAATACCACTTGCAAGTCTTGTAATTCTTTCTTGAATCTTTTCGCACTCTCGTAGTGACTCAGTTTGCTGTATTTCTGTCTTAAGTGCTTCAATCCTCTTGTCAATCTTTTCATAGTCTCCTTTTCCTCCGACAATCGTTGTCCAACCTTTATCCGCAGATAGCTTTTTACACCCTCCAAAGTGTGCTAATTTAACATCTTTTAGTTGTAAAGAGTCTTCTCGGGTAATCATAGTGGCATCGACAGACAGACAAAGATCTCTTAGTATTTGACGACGTTCTTCACCATAACGTGGTGCTTTAATAGCGGCCACTTTCATGGTTCCACGAACTGCGTTCATGATTAGGGCGGCAAGGGCTTGATCAGCCACGTCTCCAGCGACGACAACCAAGGGACGATTTTCTCTTGCAGCTAATTCCAAAGTTGGTAATATCTGCTCAATTCTCTCTAATTTCTCGTCCGTAACCAAGATCATTGGGTTTTCGTACTCTACATTGCCTGTTCTCTCATTTGTTATAAATGCCGTTGCGGCATACCCTGAGTCGAAACGAAAGCCCTCAATCAAGTCAAGACTAGTCTCAAGTGATCGGGCTTCTTCAACCAACACAGAACCATCTTTACCGGCTCGGTCAACTGCTGTCGCAATCAAGGTGCCGATTGATTTGTCATTGTTGGCTGAAATGGTAGCAATGTGTGCGATATCCTCTTCTGATTGGATCGGAAGAGCCATCTCCTTTAGGTTCTCCACAATCGCATCGACTGCGAGGTCTATGCCTCGTTTCAGTTCAATGGGTGATGCCCCTGCCAAAAGGTATTTTTGTGCTCCTTTGAGAATTGCTCTCGCAAGAACGGTTGATGTTGTGGTTCCGTCGCCAGCTTTTGTGTTTGTTTGTTCTGCTGCTTGCTTTAGGATTTGCACCCCAACATTTTCAAAAGGATCTTCAAGTTCAACAAACTTGGCTACTGTAACACCGTCTTTTGTTATGACGGGAATATTCTCATCCTTATGGTATAAAATTACATTTCGACCTCTCGGTCCAAGAGTTGACGCAACATTATCTGCTAATACATCAATCCCTTTTAATATCTTACTGTTTAGGCCTTGGCCGTTTTCATAATATTTCACTTTTCCTCCGTGTTCTTATATAATATAACATGTTCTATCAATTTGTCAAGTGCAGAAAGGTTATTTTTTTCATTTTTTTCTTGTTTTAGTTCAGTTGGGCTCTTCTGCGTTCTTTCATAGCCCATATCAGCGAGTTTGTTAAAGAGATCGCTAAAAACTGAATTGAGATTTCTGAGGTCTTGGATAGCTTGATCTCCTGATTCTCTTTGGCCACTCATGGCATATTTGTTGGTGCCTTGTCTTACAGACTCAGCAGACTCAGCAACGCCACCTAGTCCAGTTAACACCTCGCTAAAGTCCTTGTTGATTCTATCAGCCGCTTGAACTAAGGTTTTGCGAAAACCTTGAGACTTTTCTGCGGAGGAACCAACAATGTCAATTGTCCCTAATTTTGTAGAATCAGAGTAGAGAAAAGTTTTATTTAACTTTAATTCTCCGCTAACAATCCATGAATTTCCTTTCATTAACTCCTCTCCGTCTGGATTAAAGGCATAAACTCTAGCGGTTTTAAGCTTTCCTTCGGGCTGTCGGCCTCGAGGAACTAAAATAATTTTAAAGTAATATATGTCTACACTCTTAATAACAGTGTTGTCTCCAGATTTTTCTTTATTTTTAATACCAACAACATAGTGCATTGGAACCTCAGCCTCAAAGCCACCAACTGCTTGGCCAATTCCTTCAATACTGCTATAATACTTAGCACTACCTTGTTCTCCACCAGCAAACTCAAAATCAGTTGCGGCCATTTGACCACCAGCAGTTTTCTTTTTGCCCTCAACTTTACCCCCAGCCATTGCGGCCAAGAAGGTCTCAAAAAGGTAAGCACCAGCACCTTCATCCATTTCAGTAACTATGGATGTAAAATAGTCCAATAACACTGATTGTGCAATATAACTTTGCAACTCTCTTGCGTCTATACTAATGAGGTCATCTGTGTAGCCTTGTAAAATCATCGAAATAGCATTAGACAAATCACTTATGGCTTGAATCCTTTCAAATAAGTTATTTGTATTTATGAACAGCACATTGATAGCATTTGTAACATCAACAGGAAACGCTCCAGCTTCACCGCCAGCATTTCGCATGTCAGTTCTAAATAAAGAATGCACTTCTTGGGGGTCTAACTGTTTTTTCTCTATATTGTCAGTATCTCTTGCTGGTTGGGGATCCATTGTTAAACCAATCCAAGTTCCAGCTTTTGCATATTTTCTAAAAGCGTCTCTGCCTATCATTTTGTCAAGCACTGTATAAGTTAAAAGTGGTTGAGCAACTCCTATTTTTTTAGCGAGATTATAGTTTTTTTGCAACAAACTTAAAGCAATATGCCAATTTGCTTTGTCGGCTTCGCTACCCCGATCAGCAATGATTTCTTTTGCTTTCTGAAGTTGCCAACGAGTTTCTGCTTTTGATTTTGGACTACCCAACCTTAAAGAAACCAAAAGCTGTTTTATATCCGCCAATGTTAACTTATTGGGTGGTGGCACTCTTTGTGCAAATGACTTGGCAAATCTTTTGTCATTGGTTTTTACAATCTCGTCATCACCAAACTTTAAGACCCCCTCGTCGTCAATAACTGCAAGAGAACCAATTCTCTCTTCCAGAACTTCAAGAATCAAAGAATCTAAATTGCTTAACTTATTGCTCACTCTTTATTTCCTCCAAGAGTTTTTTAATGTCCAAACCGGCACAGTCAATCTTACGGTCAGTAAGGTGAAAGTGTGATATGAAGCCTTTAAACTTATTTGCTTTTGCCAGTGGTGATAGTTTTGTTAACATGTCACCATTAGAATCCAACGGAGTTTCCAGTGGAATACCAGTTGCATTGTGAACAGCCTCATACAAAGCCTTAAGTGCCTCAATTTGCACAGGATAAAAACCTAAATGAGGCTTTAGGGTTTTGCCACGAACCACCGCATCGGTTACGACTGGTCGCTCTCCAAAGCCCCGAGATACATAGGTTTTTTGGTACTTCAAACTATAAGCGTTGCTTATTTCGACCCCGATTGAACTATGGTTCCACTTGCGACCACCAGCATGCCATGCAGCATGTTGAGTATCTAACGCTTGATAAATTGTCCCATCATTGTCGATCATAAAATGAACGCTGATTCCTCTCTTCGCAAGCACACGTTGGCATGACTTGCTACTAAGACAGACGTCCCAATGGGTGACAAAGAAACTGGGTTTACGGTCAGGGTGTCCTGCGTAAGAAGAATATGTTCCTTCTTTGGCGTCCAAACCATTAGGTGTTTGTGACCAGAGAACAACTCTTGGCCAGTCAATTGGAAAAAACTTGCCATTGTGAACAATGACTGATGTGTTCTTTTCCACAACATAGGGGTGTTTATAGTCTGTTATATTAGACTCACGATAAGTCCACAATCTGCGGAACGTGCTCGGACCACATAGTCCGTCAGCCGTCAGGCCATTTTCTTTTTGGAACTTGCGAACTGCTCTTGTGAGTCGATCATCAAAGGTTGACTCTCCAAACCATTCGGGTTCCCAGCCAAGCTTTGCAGCAGAGGCTTCATTATAAAACTCTTTATCTATCGCCATACTTTTCTCCTAAATAATTTTGTCAGCTATACCATATTCAATTGCCTCTTGTGCTGTTAGGTAAACGTTAACTTTTCTGTCAAGCAGACGATTCAATTGTCGTTTAGACAATGAAGATACCTCGACAAGAGCGTTAATGTATTGTTCTTGTTGGTGTTGAATCTGCTCCATTTCATTTTTAAGGTTGTGTATATCTCCAACACTACCAGCATTACAAGAATGAATCATAACACGACAATGCTTTCCAACACTGCGGTGACCCGGTGTGCCATTTGCCAATAGCAACACTCCGGCTGACATTACTTTTCCAATACCAAAGGTGTGAACCTCGCAATTATTCTTCGCCATGTTCATCATATCATATATTGCAAACATATCATCAGCGTTTCCACCATAAGTTGAAATATAAAAATCGATTGGACTCAATTCATCATCTTTCTTTTGACTAAGCATGAGTAGTCCAACGCATATGTCTGAGGCCTTTTCCTCTTCAATCTCACCAAAAAGTGCCATACTTCTAATCTCTGGCCTTTCCATACTTGATAATAGACCAGCAAGGCCAGAACTGTCTTCTTCTGTTTCTTCTGCCTCTTCAGGTGCTGTTGACTCTTCTTCTTCTACTTCTTTTTTGTTTTTATCTTTATTAGCCATTTGTTGCTCCATTTGTTATTTTAGTCGAGAATTTCTCTCTTCTTTAATTAGTTGGTCAACATATTGCATAGCGGATTTCCAGTCAGAAAATTTCAAAAGATGCCTATATCTAATTGGAAAGGCGGCAATAAAGTTTCCGATGATCGCGTTTTTGAGCGGAGTTGTGTATCTTTTGTCAATCTCTCTTTGTAATTCAATAAATTTTTCTGACTTGCCACTTTTCTGCATTTCTAAATATTTCATCGCTTGGACTTCATCTATAGTTTGAGCAGCGGTTGCCATTAATTTCACAGCATCTTTTTGTATCTGATTCATCAAAAGAATTGAATAGCCAGTATACAGCGTCAAGTTCCACAGTTTATTGATTATAATTCCTATAAAAAAAGCTAGAAATATTTGTACCCAAAATGACATTAACCCTCCAGAATAAAAAAGACAGGTTGCCCTGTCTTTTGATTTATGAGCTTTTTCTTAACTTATTTTCTGCCAAGGGCTTCATCAAGTTCTTTTTTTGCTCGCTTTGCTTTAATAATTCTTTGTGCGACTCTTTTAGCAACTTCTTGAACGATCTCATCTTCAGAAAGTTCTAAGTTAACTTCTGCAAGTTCAGATTCATACATGGTCTCTTCCATGTCTTCGTCCTTTGCTTCGTCCATTGGTTCTTCCTCTGGCTCATCCATTGGTTCATCCATTGGTTCATCCATTGGCTCGTCTGCTGGCTCATCCATGTCTCCACCGGCTGCTGCTGCGAGCGGCTCAAGAACAGCCATTGCTGCCTCCATACCGTCCATTGCTTTCATGATGGCGTCTGGGTCGAGATCTACGTCGCCGTCCATTCCACCCATGTCGGCATCAACAGGCTCACCCATATCATCCATGGGCTCGGGAGCCATATCAGCATCGGCATCCATTTCAGCATCTGCTGGTTCTGGGTCTTCCTCTTTCATACCGTACATTTCGTTGATTCGATTACTAACAGTGGTTGCTTGCATTCCTGCAAGTCCCATGAAGCGTCGAACTTGCGCTTCGCTTAAAAGTTTCTTTTTGGCCATAATAATATAAACTCCTTTAAATGGTTTTCACTATAAATATGTTCGAGAAGAAGAAAAAAGCCAGAAAAAATGGTTTTTTTATAAATTAGGATGCTCACTGGCAATTAAGTCGAAAATGTCTTCTATTTCGCCGTCTGCAATTCCAAACTTTTCCATCAATTCTTGTCCTTCGTTCATATCCTCGTCAATTTGTTTAATGTGTTTTTTGCTTTGTTTTTTGTTTTTTAACTTATAATTTTTAATATAACTTACAACAGAAGAATCTTTCTCAATGTAAGCTGTAACTAAGGCTCTAAAAAATTCTGCTTGAGTTATCCCGTCATGTTGAAGTCTAATTTTTAACTTAGCATGTCTGATATCTGTATCGTCAAAAACTATTTTCTTCTTTTTTAGGACTTTCATTTAGTATCTAGCCTTAATATGTGTTTTGCTCTCATATAATCCAGCAGAAGTCTGTTTAATGAATTGAGCTTTGCTTTGTAGTTCATTAATATTTAGTGCGCCAGAATATGAAAGTCCACTTCTGATACCTCCTTCTAAATTTTTTATTATAGTTGTCACACTGCCCTTATAAGGTACCATATGTGAGACTCCCTCAACAGAAGCTGTGTGTCCTCTCCAATCAATTTGTGCCTCAACAGATGCCATACCACGATAAGATTTATATTGCTCTCCGTTCACATAAACTACACTTCCCGGAGCCTCCATTGTTCCTGCTAGTAGCGATCCCGCCATAATAAAATCAGCACCTGCTGCCAAAGCCTTAACAATATCTCCAGATGTTTTAATTCCACCATCCGCTATTAGCTTTGCTGGTCGGTCAGACATAGAACAGTCCATAACGGATTGTAGTGTTGGTACACCGTGACCTGTTTCTATTCTTGTTGAACAGATAGAGCCTCCACCAATGCCAACACGAATTGAGTCAGCACCCCAATCAGACAAATCATTAAAAGCCTTTAGGGTTGCAACATTGCCGGCCATTATGTGTATATCCTTGCCAACAGCAGACCTTGTCTCCTTTAGGGCATGCTTTGCTAATGCGTGGTGACCGTGAGCCACGTCAACACATAAAACTGTTATACCATTGTCAACCAAATGAACTGCTCTTTCTAGATAATCACCAGTTATACCAATGGCCGCTGCCTTTGTTCCAGTAACATATCCCATTGTTAAGGCTTGCATTTCTTTTGTATTGTATCGGTGCATAACACCAAGACAACCCACACTATTCAAGGCAGATGCCATTGATGAATTAACAACAGTGTCCATTGGGGCACCAATGATTGGTAAGTCAAGAACTATATTTTCAGATAATTCACTACTGAGGTCGATGCTCTTTCTTGACACAACTTCAGAATATTGTGGCACAAGAAGTACATCATCAAATGTAACTGTGTCTTTAATTTTTTTCATTGTTTCTCCATAATTTCATATTTAAATAACTTCCAAGGAAACTTAAAGTAGGCTCCATGTTGTTTTGAGAGTTTGGCATAAAAACCTGTTTCGTTTTCTTTGATATGCCAACCCTCCATAAACACTTCTCCACTCAGTTTACTTATCCTTATCTTCACTCTTTAGAGCCTCCACGACGTTCACAGCCTTTTTCCAACAATCGGGACAGTAGAGCCTGACAACTCCCTCCTGTTCCCTCACTACAACAGACCAAGAAGAGACCATTGCCTTATCTTTTTTATCAAAGTTTGTCAGGCAAGACAGACAATGGTCTGGCAACTTATTGAACAAGCCCATCTTTTCTTGAACATCGGGATTTTTCTTTAACTTTTTACGTTGCCTTTCAGCTTTTCTTCTCTGTTGTCTGTTCATTCTCCACTGCTCCCAAAGCCACCTTCGCCCCTTTCAGAGTCAGAAAGTTTATCTACCTCGACAAACTCAACTTGTGGATATGGCAATATAATTATCTGTCCAATTCTATCACCAGCAGTATAAACTTTTACTGCTTGTTCAGTGATGTAGGACTCGACCCAGCCAAATTTGAAGATAATTTCTCCTCTATAACCACTGTCAACAACTCCAACGTGATTTCTCAACGAATGCGGGGTTTTTGACACGGAAGACCTTGGGTATATTAAACCAACGTGTCCCTCTGGGATTTCCATTGCAATGCCAGTGTGATAGACCATATTGCCATATTCATCTGCTTCACCATTTCCCATGGCATACATATCCATTCCTGCGTCCCCAGCCTTAGCATATGTCGGAATGACAGCATCTGGGTGTAGTTTTTTGATGTTAACTCTCATTTGCCACCTCGCAGAGCCTCGTACATATCGATAAGTTCACCAATGTCAACATCTTCTTTAAGAAGGCGATATGCTCGAATGGCTAGACGTTGCTCGTCTTTGTTAAGCCAGCCGTTTTCGTCATACTCTTTGCGAAGATCGCGCTTCTGCTCCTTGTAGGGCTCCATCGCTTCCTCAATTGCTTTGATAGAAGTAATATAGTCCTTCATATGTTTTTCTTTATCCTGTGGTGGATCGATTTTGTCTGCCAATTCTATGACAGCGTTAGTTGTTTGTTGATTGTTCATAATACCTCCCTTGAACATATATATAATATAACACGTTTACAGATTTTGTCAAGTAATTATCCTAACAATTTCCAAGTTTTATTTATTGGACCTCGAGTAGAGAAGCCCCAGTCTTCACTATAAGCCGGACGTATCAAGTACGGACGATTTCTGTGAATAGTATCTTTGGTGGGATCAACACCCCAACACCTAATTCTCGTTTGTACTGAGTTGGTGTCAATGACATCCACTACATAAAACGGCTTACCGTTGCGAGTCTTCTTCTTAGTTACGTCTCTTGGAATAATCCAGCAGACACCAAGGTCACGGTCAAACTCAGAGATTGGTGGAATGTACAACTCACCAAGCCTACGAGTAACATCATCAGTAATAACCAACTTAAATGGGAACATACCAGTTAGGCTGGTTAGATACTCAATGCGCTCTTCCTCAGTGAATGAACCCTCTGGTCGATACAACTCAATCTTCTCGTCAAGTTTTTTCTTACTGCGGGGTTTATCTACACAGATAACAGACCAGAAGTGTTTGTCACCAGTGAAGCGGTCATCAATCAAGTCATTCATTGCCCCAGCACGACACAGCACGTCAATCGCTTTCTTATTGAACTTAGAATAAACTATGTTGTCATTGAACAACAAGTCCTCGGCACCGTGAAAAGGTCGGTTGGCAATGATTTGCTCAATCGCTTTCTCGCCAAGTCCCTTGATGGTGGTAAGAGGGGCGACCAATGTGGTGTCGTCGAGCAGTTCCCACCTGTAGCCTGACGTGTTAATGTTAAGGTGCTTGATCTCGAAGCCATGCTGCTTGGCAAGATTGATAGCCTTTTCCTTACGAGTCTCTGGCTCTCGGTCTAAGAAGGAAGCCGTCCATTCGGCATTATAATAGTTGCAAAGCCAAGCGCACTGGTAACTAATAATAGAGTACGAAATGGCATGAGACTTGTTGAATCCATAGCCAGAGAAATACTCAAAGGTTTTCCAAAGTTTGTTGGCTTGTGCTTTAGTCATATTCTTTTCTAGACAACCCGCTACAAACTTATTGTAGATTCTGTCTTTGACCTCATGACCTTTGCCTGTACCTTTCTTGGTCAGAACTTTGCGTAATAGATTACCTTCATCGAGAGAAAGGTCTTTGCCTAACTTATGGGCTAGCAAAGCAATCTGTTCTTGAAAGATTAAGAAACCATAGGTTTCCTCGGTAACCTCACGCACGGTATCATTGATGTAGTCAACATACTGTGGTTGAAGTTTAGCTTCGGTAAAGTCACGGTCAACACCTGCCGAAAGGGGGCCGGGTCGATAAATAGAAGTGATAGCCGAAAGGTCAATGATGGACTTAGGTTTTACTTGTTTTGCAAAACGCTGTGCTCCGTTCTCTGTAAACTGGAATATGCCAATCCACTTACCGTCTTGAAAGATATTTTTAAATACATTCTGGTCGTGTAGGTCTATTACGTCCGGGTGTAGGTGGGTATCGTAGTAGGACTTGATGTCGGCAAAGGTGGGGTTCTCAATGTCATGGTGACGAATTAAGATACGAGAGATACAATCCTCAATCATTCGCAATGTAGACAAGCCCAAGATATCAAACTTAATAAAACCCATTGGCTCTAATTGTCGAACGTTTTGACCTTCCGACCAAGGGGTTTGTCTTACCCCTTTGGAAGCAATAAGGGGCATGAACTTGTCCAATCCTTCACCTATTACAACTCCACCGGCATGTCTTGAGCA
>MDSV01110278.1_pt1 | contig 11986 bp, 5 predicted proteins | sample 810851 | NCBI WGS metagenome assembly MDSV01 (sample SAMN05326640, study PRJNA326480) | marine metagenome | isolation source: seawater | place: Atlantic Ocean: North East | collected 2012 | reverse complement strand
TTACCCTTTGCTAAAACTCAACTCTATCATCACAGCACCAATACGCCCCTCATTGTGAGTTGGCCAAGCATCACTAAACCAGGTTCTATAAACGATTCTTACATGGTATCCGCTATCGATTTATTACCAACATTTTTAAGCATTGCAGAAATAAAAGACCCAACTGGTCCAGACAATTTAGTTTTTCGGGGCATTCAAGGAAGATCATTCTTGCCCATAATTAGAGGCTCATTAAAACCCCCATTAAGCGACGTAATCTTTAAGGAATACAACGAAAACTCTGGAGGAATTCGAAATCCAATGAGGGCCGTTCAAACACCACAATACCTTTACTTATTTAATCCCTGGTCCAATGGGAAAAGAACAATGGCGACTGCCACGAACGGAACTGCAACATGGAAAAGAATGTTGGAACTCGCTTCAAAGAATGAAACTGTAAGAAAAAGAGTCGACGTGATGCGCTACCGAACAGTCGAAGAACTTTATGACATAAATAATGATCCTGACTGCCTGCATAACCTTGCTAAATCCAAGGAACACCAAAAAACAATTAAAGATTTAAGACTAGCACTTCACGATTGGATGAAAGTCACGAAAGATCATGCCATAACAGCTTTCAGAGAACGCACCGATCCAGAAAAAATGGAATCTTATATCAAGACCGTGCAAACCGAATCTGACTTGCGGCGTAAAAATAAACGTAAAAAAAAGCGCAAAAAAAATTCTTAATATTGGCCAAAACACTCCAATCTAATATTTAAAGCCAATTTAATCTCTTAGGATGGATTCTGAGTGTGAGAATTTGTCATAATTTGTAGTTTTAAACTGCGAATGGACTTGCTCTACGAGTCATAGCTTGATATCACAATCTCAAGAATCAGAAAGTCTAACAAAGTATTTACTGTCCCCCATTAAACATATGTCTACCGAATCTGTCGACACCTCCACAGTCGAAAAAATACAAAGCTCAGCCGAACGCGTTAAAAGCGAACTCAAAAAAGTAATTATCGGACAGGACGATGTTATCGAACAGGTCCTCATAGCGATATTCACAAGGAATCACGCTTTGCTAGTTGGCGTTCCTGGACTAGCTAAGACTCTTCTCATTTCTAGTTTGGCTGAATCACTCGATTTAGAATATAAGCGGATCCAATTTACTCCGGACCTGATGCCTTCGGACATTACAGGAACAGAGGTAATTTACTCTGATCCAAGCACTAACGAAAGGCAGTTCAAATTCTTACCGGGCCCAATATTCTCAAACATTATACTCGCAGATGAAATTAATCGGACCCCACCCAAGACCCAAGCAGCGATGCTTGAATCCATGCAAGAGCGAAAAGTTTCCATTGGCGGAGAAGATCACTCTTTACCTGACCCATTCTTTGTCCTTGCAACTCAAAACCCAATCGAACAAGAAGGAACTTACCCACTTCCCGAAGCTCAACTGGACCGCTTCATGTTCATGATCAAAGTAGAATACCCAAATGAGGAAGAGGAATTTGAAATTATGCGGACCTATACTGGATCAACAGTAACGAGCCCCGAACCGGCTCTTACTGGTGAAGATATTCTAGAAATACAAAATACTATTCGCTCAGTACCAGTATCAGAACACGTCATGCGCTACGCTGAAAAGCTCGTCCGCGTCACCCGACCAGGAAGTGATGACGCTTTGGAATTTTGTGACAAGTGGCTCGGTTGGGGCGCAGGTCCCCGGGCCGGCCTATCCCTGATACTTGCAGCCAAGGCCCATGCCCTACTCAACGGACAGAACCATGTCGGTTGCAGTAACGTTGCTGCTGTGGCTCCCCCCATCTTTAGGCATCGCCTGATTCCAAACTTTGCTGCTCAGAGTGAAGGGCTCGATTCTGATGCAATCACTGCCAAGATCATTGAAGCAATACCACAACATTAACTGCAGACCATAAACTATTGGAAATCTAATTTCCATCAATCCCATCAAGAGTTCACAAAGTGAACAACGATTCCATTAAGCTACTAGACGCTGACACATTGGCCCGCGCTGATAAGCTCGGCATGGCCGCAAGGTTCATTGTCGAAGGATATATGGCCGGTGAGCATAAATCCCCTTACAGGGGATTTGCGATAGAATTCTCTCAGCACAGGGAATATTCACCAGGCGACGATGTTCGGCACTTGGATTGGAAGGTACTTGGCAAGACTGACCGTTATTATATAAAACAGTACGAGCAAGAAACCAATTTTGTAGCCCATATCTTAGTGGATGGAAGTGAATCCATGCAGTACGGATCCGGCGAAACCTCAAAGCTCGATTATGCTAAAGTTGCGGCGGCCTGCTTAGCTTTTCTAATAATTAAACAACGTGATGCTGTATCTTTGTCCCTCTTTGATGACTCAATTAGAGAGGAGCTACCAAGAGGAAATACTCAGAATCACCTTTTCAACATACTGGAAAAACTTGTTCAATTCAATCCTAAGGGAGCGACTGACCTGCCAGGACAACTACACACAATCGCTAACAGATCACAGCGCAAGGGACTAGTCATAGTCATCAGCGACTTCTTTGATGATGAAGAAGCTGTCCTTGAGTCTGTCCAACATCTCAGATTCGTAGGGCACGAAGTCATTGGCCTGCAAATCTTAGATCATGACGAAATAGAATTTCCTTTCAACGGTCTAGTCGAATTTGAAGGATTAGAAAATATTGATAATCTAAAAACAAGACCCACTGAAATTAGAAAAAGTTACATGAAAGAATTTTCTGATTTTCAGAAAAAACTCCAGGAAGGTTTTAGTCGTAACTCTAGTCACTTCATTGAATGCGACACATCAAAGCCACTGAATGATGTCCTCGGTTCATACCTAACTTTCCGCCGAGAAACAGCAAGCAAATAATGTCCTTCCTCAACCCCGCAATGCTCTTTGGAATGACCGCTCTGGCCATTCCAATTATCGTTCACTTGCTGAATAGGAGACGATTCAAAAAGATTCAGTGGGCAGCGATGAGATTCTTGCAAGTGAGCTTGGAACGGAATCAGAGGCGAATGAAAGTTGAAGACTGGATCCTTCTCCTTCTTCGCATGGCCATCGTCGCACTCATTGCTCTAGCAGCATCTAGACCAACTACTGACTGGCTGAAGTCAAAGGGACTCAGCTCCAAGGTCACCGCATCCATTATCATAGATTCCTCTGCAAGCATGCTAAAGAAAGACGAAGCTGAACAAGAGAACCGTTTCAGCATTGCTCAAAAAATAGCGGGTGAAGTATTAAATAATTTACCTAAAGGTTCAGCTACCTCGGTGATTTTGGGGGCAAATTCATCAGGAAAAGGGATCAAAGAACCGACTCACGACACGGCAAGAGCAAGAAGAACACTCGACCAATCGAAAGCGACTCATCGAGGAAGCGACTTATTTCCGGCAATCGAATCTGCCATAGCGACATTACAGGACAGGCCATCCTCTCAAAAAGAAATAGTCATTATTACGGACGGCGAATCAAGTGCCTGGCGACAGTACGAGGCCATCACAAGATCACTTGATCAAAGTAAAAAAGATACAAACGCAATCATTGTTCTTGTCGGAAAGGATCCAGACCAGAACCTCGCAATTACTCGTCTCGATCAAAAAACACCGATCGCATCAGTCGATCAACCGGTCCGACTAGCAGTTGAAGTTACTAATTTCGGTAAAGTTGAAGCTAATGACATAGAAGTCCAAATGAGCATCAATGAAGAACCAATCGGTGACCCTACAATCATTGAAGCCATTCCTGCCGGCGAATCACGGACAATCACTACCTTCATTCAACTCACTGACCCGGGCTATCAGAAAATCAGATCAACCATTAACATTAATGATGCTTTAGAAATAGACAACTCAAGAGAACTCGTCATCCGCGGAATCAATAAAGCGCGAGCACTACTTGTAGATGGTCAACCCGGCAGGGACCTCACTGAATCAGAAACGTTTTTCCTGCAAAATGCTTTGGTCCCAGTTCCTGCTGAGCTGACGGACTCATTTTTTCTTGGTGCTGACCGTGTCAGTATCGGGGACCTCTCAAGTACCTCTCTCGATGATTATCGTGCAATTTTTCTAGCAAACGTTTCTGATTTCCCTGAAGAAATCTTACCTGATTTGATTGATTTCGTTGAGAGCGGAGGCGGCTTAGTTGTTTTTCCTGGAGACAATATCGACCCGACCTTTTATAACAAAATACTTCATGAAAAGGCAGGCATATTGCCAGCAACTTTCGGGGAAATTATACCAGAACAAGGAGAAGGCAAAACTCTGACAATTCAAGCCAGTGGGTACAATCATCCATTAGTTGATCTATGGAATGATCCTGGAGCAGGAACTCTTTCAAATGTGAAAACGCTGAAAGCCTACAGACTGTCATTGGATAGCACAACGAACAACAATAAAGCGACCGTCGCACTTCGATACAATGACGGATCCGCGGCAGTCGTGGAATCAAATTACGGGCTAGGAAAAGTTTATCAGTTCAGTAGTACTGCGGACACTGACTGGAATGACCTTCCAGTCCAACCGGCTTTCCTTCCTATCGTGCACCGAGTCTTTGGAAGCATTCTCTCCAAACAAGATGCTGGAATTAATATTAATGTGGGAGAAACTTTTATCCGCAAAGGCCCCAGCTCATGGATCGACAAAAAAGCCACTATATCCTACAGCAATTCACCGACAGCATCAGAAATCAGCGCCAATGAGGATACGAACGGAGCTTCTATCGAATACAACGAAGTTAATGAGTCCGGCATTTATTCATTAACAATTCTTGACCCATTTGAATCAATTCAATTCTCCGCTTCTGGTGACCCTAGAGAATCTAATCCAGAATCACTGTCAGAAGCCCAAAAGGAACGTCTGAGGGAAGTGTCTCTGAAGTTCCTAGAAACTACAGATCCAAAAGAGATAATCGCTGCACTGACACGAGAAAGGAAAGGCGCAGAGCTCTGGCCAATCCTACTTTTGATCGCTGCCCTCATTACGATACTCGAGTTATTCCTATCCCAAAAATTTAGCCAAGAAAAATAAGGTGAATTCGATGTTACTAAGATTACTTGGCCTGCCTACCGAAGAATCGGCTTCGGTGACAGACACATCCATTCAACTCGCACCCCTCTTTTCATCTACTATTATAATATTAGTCGCTGTATTTCTGGGCTTTCTTTCTTGGCTCGCTTACAGATCAACGCCCGAGGACATCCCTTCGAGTCGACGCAATCTTATGATGATCATGCGCGCAGTATTTTTTGTTATGTTGCTTGGACTTCTTTTAAGGCCAGTCATAGAGCTGAACCTTGAACGAGAACACAAAAGAACACTCGCTGTCCTCATTGATTCTTCAGCAAGTATGGGTATAGCAGATCCACGAAAATCCGTAGCTGACAAAGCAAGGGAAGCTATCACTAATGGAAAACTAAAACCAGACGCAGGCATTGAAGCTGCAGTGGACTCTGCTCCAGTCACCCCAACAGCCAGGTCAACGATCGCAGCTCAGGCACTGAACAGTGAAAAAATAAATTTGATGGAAAATTTAGCTGATAAGGCTGAATTAGTTAAATACAGCTTCGCCGGGAAACTTGGAGATTCAAAATCCGCAGATGACCCTCAGTTACCTGAAACTTCAATAGGCAATGCCATGCATGAAGTTTTGCGAAGGCACAGCGCGGATGATCTTGGAGGCATATTTCTTGTCACTGATGGCGCGCACAACGAAGGCAAGGCACCATCAGCGGTGGCAGAATCTTTGCGGGAAAGGGGCATCAAAGTCTTCACTTACGGGGTCGGAACAACTGACCCGAGGGACATCTCAGTCGGAAACATTGATTTGCCTTCAGTTGCCCTCGCTGAAGATGCAATTCCGGTAACTGTTAAATTGAATCACCGAGGAATGAACGGAGAAAAGGCAAAATTAATTATCACATTGGCTGGAGTTAAAGCAGGAGAAAAAGAAATCACACTAAATTCGGAAGGAGAACAAGAAATCACGATTCCCATCGTGCCAGGCAAACCCAACAACTATGAAATAGAAGCCATAATAGAAACATCAGGAGGAGAGATATTAGACACTAATAATAAATTATCACGAGGAATCAGAGTCCTCGATTCATCATTGAAAGTACTAATGATTGAAAGTTCTCCTAGATGGGAATTCAAATACATTCAATCCATGCTCTTACGGGAAAGAAGAATTGATCTGGACTGTTATTTGGCAGGAGTTGATCCGGCCGTAGCCAGATCAGAAGACACTCCTTACATCGAGAATTTTCCAGAAAACCGTAAGGATCTTTTTTCATATGACTTGATCATTTTCGGTGACATCGACCCAGAAGACATTCCTGAAAATGCCATCACTAATCTTTCATCTTTTGTAGCAGACAGTGGTGGGTCACTAATCATCCTTGCAGGGAAACGATTCACACCCTCCGCTTACAGGAACACCGAAATTGAAAGACTACTCCCAGTCGAACTGGCACCTACGCGACTCGGCGGAAATAAATCATCCTCTCAGCGCCCAATACAGCTAAAGATAACTGAGACCGGACTCGATGAAGGCTTCTTAAATCTCGAAGAGGACCCGGAACAAGCTGAAAAGCGCTGGAGCCTATTACCTCCTATCTACTGGTCAGTCAAAACCCTCAAAGCCAAGCCCGCTGCCAAAAGTTATCTCCTCCATCCTGATGGTGAATATCCAATCGTCGCGATGCAAAGGTACGGTTCAGGAGAAGTCCTTTGGGTAGGAACAGAAAATACTTGGCGTTGGAGAAAAAATACAGGAGATCTATATCATACTCGGTTCTGGGGACAAATAGTTCAAAGAATGGCAGGTCGAAAACTGGCCACAGGATCACGAAAATCCGAGCTCAGGACAGACCGTGCCATAGCAAAAGAAGGGGAAAAATTTACGGTATTTGCAAGGCTACTCGATGAAAATTTTCTGCCCAGGGACGAGGAATCCATCACAGCATCACTCGAATCTAGAGGCAATTCTAATGACCCATCAAAAAAAATCACACTCAGGAAAGTGCCAGGCGAACCCGGCTCCTATCGGACAGAATTTGCAGCGGAAGAACCAGGAAAGTACAGACTAAAAATTACTGATGATTCCTCAAGCGGAATCGATCTTACTGTTCGGGGATCAGATCGGGAATTTTCTGAAACAGCAATGAATGAAAAAATCTTGCGGGAAATTTCATCTGTAACTGACGGTAAATTCTTACGCGAAGAGGATCTCTATAAATTACCTGAAATTGCCAACATTGAGCCTACTACCATTAAAATTACAAGAGAATCAGAGCTCTGGAATTCACCCCTCTACTTTATCCTTCTTTTGTTACCAATTACTATCGAATGGTTCCTGCGTAAGTTCGCAGAACTAAAATAAGAAACGTGACTAACGAAACAACAGAGCCGCATAAGATTGGCAGGAGCAAGATCCTGAAGCACCGTCTCGCAAGGGCAAGGCGCTCAATTGTAGCTGTTGAATTTTATCGTAGAGCAGCACTAACAGCATCTATTATCTTAGGACTTTTTACAGCTTTACTCTTTATCGATTTGATAAATGAACTGTCATTAGAAACACGGAAAATTAGTTTAAATTTCATCATTTTATTATTAGGACTCTCTAGCCTATGGACAATAATTTCTTTGATAACTCAAAGAAAAAATGATGAGAAACTCGCTCTTGCAGTTGAAAGAAATTACAAAGGTTTTGACAGTAAACTCATAAGCTCCATTCAGTTCACAGAAGGCAAAGCAACGATCCCAGAGAACGCACCCATTGAAATGATTCATTCAATGATCAGAGAGGCCGAGACCGAGTCCGAGCGCTTTAAATTTAATAAAATAGTAAACTTTAAAAAAACGGCCCGAGCAATCCTCGTCTTACTAATCGTCTTGATTGCATCTGGCAGCTGGACTCTTCTTAACCGCGACTCAATCGATACTTTAATCAAAAGAGCCTTTGGTAAAGAAATCGCAATCCCACGGAACACAAGAATTGTTAAAATTCCCCAAATTGAAAAAGTTGGAATCGGTGATGATGTGGCAATGGAATTTTTTGTAGAGACAAAAAAGAGCGCTGATCTTAAGGGCATTTTAAAGATTCGTTACTCTTCAAATCAAAAAATAAATCTGACGCTAGTCAAAGATGTAAATGTAGATGGAAAGTATTCAGCGATCATTAAAGATGTGCCCGAGTCATTCACTTACAACGCATCAATCGATGATGCGCGAACCGACGACTATAAAGTCATCGCTTTAGAACGACCACAAATCAGCGGTCTTACCGCTACTCAAAAATATCCAGAATTCACCAATCAAGAACCATCTGAACATGTGCCTGGAGACTTTACTTTTTTTCCAGGAAGCACAGTCACCCTAAACATTTCCTCAACTAAAGATCTCGAGTCAGGAAAAATTCGCTTCATCGAAGAAGATGAAGGAATTCCAATCATCACTGATAAGACAAATAAGTCAGTAGCCAGTGCAACGTTCACAGTCCCTGCAAATGACCTTTCAGGATTCAGTATCTCTTTGACTGATCAAGATGAAATGAAGTCATCTAGTAATTCAATATATAAAGTTACCCTATTGTCAGATCTGGCACCACAAATTCGCATCACTTATCCCAAAAGAGCCGAAGAACTTGTAACTAGAAAAGCCAAGTTCTTAATCAAATATGAAGCGACTGACAGGTTCGGAATAGCTGCTGTGAACCTTCGTTACAAGATGAGCGGGTCTGAGCCTTCATCAATCTCAATCATCGATCTCAAAACCGAGCCAAAAAAAATCAGTGACCAGTTTGACTGGGACCTCAGTTCTTTGAGCCCTGGATTAGCTGAAGGTGATGAGATCGAATATTGGCTAGAGGCATCAGATCAGAACACCGCCGGGCCTAATATCGGCAGTAGCGAACGATTATTAATTCGGGTCGTAACTCCTGAAGAAAAACGTGCCGATTTGCTTGGCAGAACATCAGACGCACTGGGCAGTGTGGATGAGGCAACGACTGATCAAGAAATATTAAATAAGGACTTAGAGACTATAATTCGTAAAAACTCCGAAAAACCGACCAAAGAAGATTGAAATTTGGTATTTACCAGAAACCATTTACATTAAATAAATCTATGAATGCGCCATTAAATTATCTATTAGCAGTGGTCGCCCTATTCTCGCTGTTACAATTTCAAGCTCATGGAGCCTTTCCAGGTAACTTACTTCTAAATCAAGAACGTAAGCAACAACGCATCAAAGATACGACTCAACGGACAGCCGAACAGCTCGATTCACTAATCGATGAATTCAATCGTAACGGATTACAGGGCAGTGACTTGCAAGTGATCAAAGCAATTAGACAGGTTCTTGGGCAACTTTCCAAGGATCAGATGAAGGAAATCGTAAACCTTCTCAACGGAGCAAGAGAGGACACTAAAAAAGATCCCAACTCAGCTGGCGCAAGCGTAAAAATTCTGAACGCCTATGCAGGTCAGAAAGGAGTCATTGTTCAGTTACGTCGAATCTTATTGGAATATCAATCTCAGGTAGCTCTTTTCGATCTGGCTCGACTCGTCAGAGAACTAGGTAACCGGCAAACAACTAACCTTCATGAAGCTATATCCTTAGCTTCATCCGGATCCTTTAATCCGGGCAGCCCGACTCGATCTGAACAAATATCACTTCAACTCCAATCCGCCGAACAAGAAGCACTAGGAGGAGAAGTCGCCACGATCGTAAATAAACTCAAAGACCTATCAAAGCTCACAGAGGGATCCCCCGATCAAAGACCAACAAAAGCACTCGAATATGCAAATGAATCCAAACTAAATGATGCTCTTCAAAAGGCCGTTGACGAAATCAAAGGGAAGAGAGTCATGAGCGCAGTTTCCTTTGAAAAAAAATCAAGGGACACTCTATGGAAGCTAGCCAAAATCCTTGAACCTGAAAAAGGCGATCTAGAACAAATGGTAGAAGCTTTGGAGCGGCTAGAAGACATCATTGATAAAGAAGCAGAAATTGAACAAGGAACTGAAAAACTTGATAAGGAGGACAATGCTAAAATCTCCACTAAGGACTTTCCTTTACATATTCAGAAAAGAATAGAACAACTCGAAAAGGGCATTCGTTTCAGTGAATTCAATAAAGAGGAACGTATGAAGGAACTCAAGAAAGTCGAAAAAATTGAGCAGAACGCCTTAAATTCGCAGGAACAGATCGCCTCTAAAGAAGTTGAAAAGGCAAAAGAACAATTAGAAAAAGAGAAAGAGCAATTAGACAAAGCAAAAGAGCAATTAGGCAAAGCGAAAGAGCAAAACAATCCACAGCAAATAAAAAATTTAGAAAACCAGCTAAGGACCAAAGAGAACCAGTTAAGGGGCAAAGAGAATCAGTTAAGGGCCAAAGAGAGACTCCTCACTCAAAAAAAACAACTCAAGGAACGCAGGACCAGACAACTAGAGCAAGAAACTCAAAGGGAAAGTGGAGTACTGAACCAAAGAGTCGAACAGGCCAAGGCAAGGCTCGATCAAACTTTCAACCAAGCAAAGAACCAATTTAAGCAAAATCAAGGTCAGTCGGAAGCAGAAAAGAAAACTTCAAAGTTAGCCAAAGAACAGGGAGAACTTGCTGACTTAACGAATTTCCTTGGTGAGGAATTGGCAGAAGTGGCACCTCAAGCCTCAGAAGCAATTGAACAATCTACTCCCGAGATGCAAGAAGCCCGAGACGCCTTAAAAGAAGGCGTATCAGTTGCGGAGCGTCGCGAGAATGCCCTTCCCCGTGAAAGAGCTGCACTAGAGAAGCTTACAGAGGCCAGAGAAGCACTAATAGAAGAAATCACTAAGTCTGAAGCCATTGCTGAAATTCCCAGTGACAAGATTAAATCCATTGAAAATCTGTTAGATCAAGTAATGGAAATTAAGGCCGCAGAAGAATTCCTAAAAACCGTGACTGCGGAGGCAGAACAAGCACAGAACAGTTCAGAGCTTCAAGAAAAATCAGCTGATCAGGCCGAGCTAGAAGCAAAGACAGGAGAAGCCGCAGCGAGTGCGTCAGAAGAAGACATCCCTGACGCCGCTGCCGCACTAGCGGAGGCGATGGCATCCATGGCCGAAGCTGGAGCCGATCTTGCAGCAGGTGAAAACTCTCCACAAGCTCAACAAAAAGCCATAGACAAGCTTGAGGAAGCTGAACAAGCAATAGCAAATGAACTTGAAGAATTAAAAAATGCAGCCGAAGAACTTGCAGGGATCAATGATCTTATTGAAAAAATCGAACCTCTAATTGAAGAGCAAGCCGACCTCAATGAATCAACTGCTGATTCTATTCCTCAACAAAACCAAGGAGAAAACCCTCAACAATCCTCGGAGAATCTGGCAGAGGCGCAAAAAGGATTACAAGAACAAACCAGTGATCTAGCTACTGAAGCAGCTGAAACCGCACCTGAAGCTTCTAACGAACTTGGAGAAGCATCAGGAAAGCAAGAAACCGCTTCTAATGAACTCGCTGACGGTGACCCGGCAGGAGCGACTCCAGAACAGAGCGGAGCCCTTAACGACTTGAATCAAGCTAAGGCCGCTCTCGAAGAACGCGCAGCTGAGTTAGCTGAGTCATTGGGCCAACAATCTCCAACCGATCCTTCTGCCTTATCTGAAGCCGCTGCAGCCATTGCTGAAGCTCAGGCCCAAGTTGCTGAAGCTCAGGAAACATTAGCAGAAGCACAAAATGCTTCGAATGAACTGGCCGCTCGTCAGAAAGCTTTGGCAGAAGCTGTCAGCGAAGCCTCCGTAAATTCGCCAACAGACCCAGCTCTGACTCAGGCTGCAATTGCCGCAGATATTGCTGCCTCTGAACTTGCATCTGGAGACTTTCCAGGTGCCATTGAACAGATGGAAGCAGCGCAAAATGCACTAGGAGAAGCTGCCAAAGGTGAAGGCCAGGGTGAAGGCCAGGGTGAGGGCCAGGGTGAGGGCCAGGGTGAG
>MDSV01023091.1_pt1 | contig 11986 bp, 12 predicted proteins | sample 810851 | NCBI WGS metagenome assembly MDSV01 (sample SAMN05326640, study PRJNA326480) | marine metagenome | isolation source: seawater | place: Atlantic Ocean: North East | collected 2012 | reverse complement strand
TGAAGGATTTATTTCCATTTATGCCTCTATCATTTGTTTTTCAATTTGTTGTAATTTATTTTTTATGGAAGTATCAACCATGGTGCTACCAATTTTAACGATTAATCCCCCAATTAAACTTTTATCATGTTTATAGTTTAATTTCATTTTAGAACTGAAGTTTTGAGCAAGATCTTCAGTTATCTTTTTTATTTCTTCATTTGATAGTTCTTTGGCTGATTTTATTTCAGCTTTAATTTCTCCTCTTTTTTCTGAACATATATCTATAAAACGTTTTAAAATTTTTTCTAAATAAAAAAATCTTCTTTTTTTAATTAAAAATACCATAAAATTCTTTAACAAATCATCTATTTGAAATTTTTCTGAAATCATATTAATTACTAAAATTAACTTTTCTTGATTTTCTGTTGGATCTTTTATTAAATTACTGAAGTCTTTACTTGAACCAATAAGATTTATCATAGCAAAAGAATGTAGTTCAACGTTTTTTAAAGAATTAGCTTCACTAGAAAGTTCATACAAAGCTAAAGAGTATCTTTGTGCAGAAGTGTTTGAAAATCCTTTATTTTTACTCAATTTTATCTCTCGGTTAGTGTTGATTAATCGATTAAAACTCGCATTAATTAGCACATAGATTTTATCTCTTCAAGTAACACTATGGTATAAAAAGGTCTTTTTTTCATTTTAATTGAAGTTTATAGGGTCAACATCAACCGTTAGTTTTATTCCTGAAGAAAACTTATATTTTGATATTAGTTCGCTTACAGAATGTTGTAATTTTAAAGATTTAGTGCCTCTTATTAACAATCTAACCCTAAACTTTCTTTTCAACCGAAATATTGGAGCATTAACTGGGCCCAAAACCTTTGCTCTTAGTTTATCTTCTAAAAAAGTTTTAAAATAAAAGGCATCTTTTTCTAATTTTTGCTCATTTTCTCCACTTAATATTAATGAAATAAATCTTTCGTAAGGTGGAAGTTTATTTTTTTTTCTAATTTCTAATTCTCTATCTAAAAAAATATCAGGATTACTATTTGTAATCTCAGTTATCATTTTTGTATTTTTACTGTAAGTTTGAAAGTATACGGTCGCAGGCTTACCAGTTCTACCAGCTCTTCCTGATAACTGATGGTATAATTGTAGGCTTTTTTCAGCTGCTCTTAGGTCATGGCCCTGTGTTGATAAATCAATATCAACAACAATTATACAATTCAAATTTGGGAAATGAAAACCCTTAGAGATGAGTTGTGTTCCTACTAATATTTCAACTTCATTATTAACAATTTTATTTAATTTATCTGAAGAATTTTTTTTATTCATTGTATCACTTGAAAAAATTTCAATATTTTTATTTGGAAAATTTTTTTTAACTTCCTCAAAAATTCTCTCTACCCCAGGACCGCTAAAAATAAAATCACATTTTCCATCTTTTGAACAATCTCTATTTAATGAGGATTTAAAACCACAATAGTGACATAGAAGAATATTTTTTTTTTTATGATAAACTAAATTTATAGAACAATTAGGACAATTATAAGAATTAAAACATTTATTACATAATGCATGTGGGGAGAAACCTCTTCTATTCAAAAAAAATAAAACCTGATCTTTTTTTTCTAAATGATAATGAGCTTTTTTTATAATCTCTTTTGATAACCAAGTTTGTTTTTTAAGCTTAGCCTCATTAAGATTGATTATTTCATAATTTGGTAATGCAGCATCTTGATATCTTTTATTAAGTTTTGATATCGAATATTTTCCCTTCTTTATATTTTCGTAAGTTTCAATTGACGGAACTGCTGTAATTAAATTTATTGGAATATTTTCAAATGAAGCTCTTACAATTGCCATATCTCTTGCATTATAAATAATTCCCTCATCTTGTTTGTAAGATTGATCGTGCTCTTCATCAACAATAATTAAACCTAATTTCTTGAATGGTAAAAAAAGTGAAGATCTTGCACCAATTATAACTTTAATTTTTCCCTCATTAACACCACTCCATATAATTTCTTTTTTTTTTTTAGTTATTCCTGAGTGCCAAACTGCAGCTTTAAAACCAAAAAATTCAAAAAACTTTTGCTCAAATTGACTTGTTAATCCAATTTCAGGTAATAAAATTAAACCCTGAAGACCATTTCTAATTAAATTTTTTAAAGCTTCAAAATATACAATTGTTTTACCAGAACCAGTAATACCCTGTAAAACATGTACTCTAAACTTATCTTTAAACCTGTTCATCAATTTTAAAGATTTTTTTTGTTCTAAAGAAAACTCAAATAGATGATCTTTAAATTCGACTTTAAAATCTTTAAATTTTTCATCTGGAAATTTTTCAATTGCATTGCTACTTAACAATAATAGCTTTAATGCCATTCCTTTTGGAATTAAGTTGTATTGAGAAAACCAATTTAAAAATTTAATTGTGTCTTTCTTTAAAGCAGGAATTTTTAACTTTTGTTTAATTCTTTTAATTTTAAACTTTTTTTTATTATTTTTTTCAAATTCATCCCAAACAACACCAGTAATTTTTGATTTTCCAAAAGGAACGATCACATAATCACCCACTTTAAGTTTATCATCACTCTCATAAGTGAATGGATAATTAAATATATTTGGTAAAAGTACTGGATATCTCATACTTAATTATAAAAAAACAACTGTAAGTTAGTATTAAATTATCATCTATTCATATTGATAATCGATCTTTTATAAACAAAAAAATATTATTTTTTTGAGGGTTTCAGCTTTGTAAATACACTAATCTAATTTTTAGTGTAAATACAGCCTTTGAATTTTTCATCTGTTTGACTATTTTTCTTGTCTAAATAATATTTATTTCTAATTTTTTTTGATTTATTTTGACAATACGTAAAATACAATATCATTCTGGAATTTTTTGATTTATTTTTTGTTGAGTAATGCGCACATTTCCAGTCAAAGATCACTACATCTCCAATATCTACTTCCATAGGATGAAATTTAAATTTATTAAAATCTTTTTTTGAAATATTAGGAGTATTAAAAGCAAGTTTATTTGTTATTTGACCCCAATTTTTTCCTATTTTTTTTGTGTCATTCTTGTTTGCTATAAACAAACATCCATTTTTTTTTGTAGCTTTATCTAGATGTATAGCAATATTAGTAAATTTATTAGAATATACCTTCCATCCTTTTTGGATTTTTTTTTCATCTTTTTTGCTCCAAAAAAAATGACCATCTATATGTGGTAAAAAACCAGCACCATTTGGAAATTTGAAATTTAATTTATCTTTAAATAAAACATTATTTTTATAACTTACATTAAGAATTTTAAAAATTTTCTTAGAATATGCTATATTTTGTATATCAGAAAAATAATTGGTAACCCTCTCAATTCTTCTTAATAAGTTTTTTTTTCCAAATTTTTCAAAATAGTAATCCTTATTTTTTTTATTTAATTTTGAAAGTACTTTTTTTTTTACCTTGTGAATGTCTTCTTTTGGAAAAATATCTTTAATTACTGCAAATCCATTTTTATAATAAAATTTTTTAATTTCTGAAGTTTGATTTTGATGAAAAAACATGTAGCTTAAATCATATTAAAATTTAAAATTTAATCAATTTTTTTATAACAATAAAGCTACAGAAATGTCATTTCTAAAAAAAACGATATAAATCTAAATTTATGCAAGGAATTATTTATGCCGCAGGTTATGGATCAAGATTGTCAAGACCTCTAAATCTAAAACCAAAATCATTGTTACAAATTGGTAATAAAACAATCATTTATTTAATGATTAAAAAATTAATCAGCTGTAGAGTAACCAAAATAAATATTGTTGTTGGATATAAAAGTAAATTACTGCAAAGCTATTTAATTAAAAATTTTAAGAATAAATGTACCTTTAATTTTATAAAAAATAAATTCTATAAATCTCGGGGTAATATTTATTCAGCTTATCTTATTAAAAAAAAAATTAATGAAGATGTAATAATTTTAAACTCAGATTTATTATTTCAAAAAAAAACATTAGTAAAATTTTTAAATATCAAACATAAAAATTTATTTTTAACTAATAAAAAAGCAGATATAACAAAAGATGATATAATCTTTGTCTATAAAAAAAATAAGGATGTTAAAAAAGTTTATATAAAAAAAAAAGTTAACAAAAAGATCTCTATGTTGCCAGCTTCAGGAATAGTTAAAATGTCTAATAAATCGTTTAATGATTTTTTAAGTATAATTTCAAAAGAAAATTTGACTAAAAAAAAATATTATGAAGAGGCTTATAAAAAGTTAATTGAGAGAGAAATTTTTAAAGTACACCAAGCAACAGAAAGAATAGAAGAAATAGATACTGAAGATGATTATAAAAAAATAATTAGATTAAATTACAAAAAATATTTATGATTAATAAGATTAAGATAATTTCTAATAAAAATATTGTTCAAAAAAAAACTTATCTGTATTCAGCAGGTTTTAATACTGACAAAAAATTAAATGGTAAAGAAAGAATACACGAAGAATTAGGTGATTTAAGAATGTTAGTAAAAAAAAAGGTGAAGATCATATTAATATCTCACCAAGGAAGTTACATAATGAAAAATACTGTTCATTTTGATTTTTTAAAAAGATATCTTCAAAAAAAACTTCGTACAAAAATTATATATATAAGAAATAAAAAAATTAATTTTTCAAAGGATTTATCAAAAAAAATTAAATATGGAGAAATTCTTCTTTTACCAAATGTTAGATTTTATAAAAATGAAGAAAAAAACTCATTAAAACTTGGAAAAAAATTTTCTGACCTGGCTGATTATATTATAATTGGTGGTTTTTCCAAAGCTCATAGACTTAATGCATCTAATAATTCATTGCTTAATTTCAAACCAGCTTATTTGGCCAATGGTATTTTTAAAGAAATAAAAAAGATAAAACCATGGTTAAATCCAAAAAAAAATTCAATTTGTATATTAGGTGGGGAAAAAAAAGAAAAAATTACTTTAGGATTAAAGAATTTTTGTAAAATTTACAGTTATATAATTCCATCAGGAGTGGTTTTGAATTCTATCTTAAAGTCTCTTAAAATAAATATCGGAAAATCTAAATATCATGGAATTAAAGAAATTAGAATAATAAGTTCTATTTATAAAAAATATAAAAAAAAAATATTACTTCCAAAATTTGTTTTTGTTAGCAAAGGTACAAATTTTAAAGAAATAAAAAAAATTGCTATAAATAATTTAAATAATCAAGACAATATAGTAGGGTTTTTTTTAAGCAATAATATGAAAGAAAAACTTAAAATCTGTGTTAAAAATAAAAGTCATATTCTATTAGCTGGAACTCCATCTTTAATGAAGAACAATATTAAATATCCTACAATTGAAATTATTAGATATCTTGAAAAAAATAAAAAAAGATCACTTTTACTAGGTGGCGATACTGTTTCAGATTTAAACTTTCAAGGCAATAAATCTTCTGGAGGAGGATCTGCGTTATACTATTTATCTAATAAATCCTTGCCACTTATTGACACTATGTATAAGAATCAGAAAGAATTTAATGTTATTTAATTTTAACTCTCCAACTAACATATATTTTGGTCAAGGATACTTTGAAAAAACCTCTGAAATAACAAAAAATATTGGTTCAAACCCAATGATTGTGTGTGGTCGAAATTCCATGAGGAAAAATAAATTTATTGAGAAAATTAGTGGTAATTTTAAAAAAGCAAAAAAAAAATTCTTTATTTATGAAAATATTTCACCTGATGCTAAATCAAATGAAATTAATGATGCTATTACAATCGTTAAAAAAAATAAAAATGATTTTATAATTGGTCTTGGCGGGGGAAGCGCAATAGATGCTGCAAAGGCAATAGCTGTAGGCACAACTTACTCTAAAGTAGAGGATATAATTGGCAAAACAATAAATGTCTCAAATGAACATTTACCAATAGTAGCAATACCTACTACCTCAGGCACAGGTTCTGAAGTATCAAAAGGATCTATAATCACAGATATAAAAAAAAATTTTAAATCTGGTATAAGAGGCAATAGTTTATTTCCTAAAATTGCAATTATTGATCCTATTTTTAGTTTAACTATGCCTTCTGAATTAGTTGCTGAAACAGGATTTGATGCATTTACTCATTTATTTGAGTCATATTTGGCAAAAAAATCTAATCCTATTACTGAAAAACTTTCTGAGGAAGGCATTTCTTTAATCATCAAATATCTACCTCAATCTTTAAAAAAAAAAGACCTTCTAATAAAAGAAAAAATTTGTTATGCAGCTTTAATAGGTGGCATTAATGTTGCAAATGCCAGCACATGTCTGCCCCACCGTTTACAACAAGCCATGGGTTCTGTTAAAGAAGTATCACATCCTCATGCAAGAGGATTAGCGTGTGTTTATCCATCGTGGCTAAAAGAGGAATATAAATTTAGTGCAAAAAAAATTAATTTGTTGAAAAAAAAATTAAATATACAAAGTGCTAAATATGAATTTATACTTAATTTTATGAATAAAATAAAAGTAAATAATAGGCTCAAAGATTATGGTATAGATAATAATCATATTGAGATATTTATTAAAAATATTTCTGGAAATTTAGAAAATGATCCAATAAATAAAATTAATAATTCATTAATAAAAAAAATTTATCAAAATTCTATATAGAATGAACGTAAAAAAGATCAGTGTTGGAATTATAGGGGCAAGTGGATTTACAGGAAGTGAATTATGTAGACTTTTGCTGGAACATAAGTATGTAGCAAAAATAATTCCAATTTCTAGAGAAAGAAAAAATTTTAACAGATCCCACCCTAATTTAGCTTATTCAAATTTAAAGTATTCTACGTTAAATGAATTACCCAATAAATTAAAAAGTTTAGACTGTGTTTTTTTATGCACTAAATCAGAAGATTCATACAATTTAGCTATAAAAATTTTAAAAAAAAATATTAAAATAATTGACTTAAGCAGTGCATTTAGATTTGAAAATATAACTTATTTTAAAAAAGCTTACGGGCAATTACAAAAAAAAAAAAATATATTATCAAAGAAAAAAATCACATATGGTTTAAGTGAATTTAATAGAAATAAAATTTTGAATGCCGACTTAGTGGCAAACCCCGGATGTTATGCAATAGCTGCAATTTTATCACTTATACCAATTTTAAAAAAAAATATTATTCATCTTAATCTGCCAATCAATATAAATGCGATTAATGGAACTACTGGTGCAGGTAACAATCCTAAAATTCAAGTTTCACATGCAAATACCACAGAAAATATGCTTACTTATAATGCTGAAGGACACAGACATGGTCCTGAGATTGAGGAAAAGTTAAAAGCAATATCAAAAAAGAATTGTCTTATTGATTTAAATACTTCTCATGGAAATTTTAGAAGAGGTATTCATATGAGAATAAGTTTAAATGTAAAAAGTAATTTAATAAAAAAAATTAATCGAGATAAAATTATTAAAATTTATAAAGACTTTTATAATAAAAAAAATAATGATTTTCAATTCATTCAAATATTAGATACCAAACGAACACTAAAAAAAAATGAAAAAGATTATGACTTATATCCATCAATAACAAATGTAATTGGCACAAATAATTGTTTAATAGGCATAGACTATGACAAAAGTATTGGGGTAATCAAAATAATAAGCACATCTGATAATTTGGTCAAAGGAGCAGCTGGTTCGGCAATTCAAAATATGAACATAATGTTTGGTTTTGAAGAAGATACGGCTTTGACAAAATATGGAATATTTTAAAAAAAAGTTTTAATAATAAGTCCAGTTCATTTAGATCTTATTTCAAATTTAAAAAAAAATAAATTTGATGTTAAGTATTTGCCCAAAATTTCTAAAAAAAAATTGATGAAAGAAATCGCAAAAGCTACTGTCGTTGTATTAAGAAGTGGAGTTCAATTAGGTAAAGATATCATTTCAAAATCAAATAATTTAAAATTTATAATTAGAGCTGGATCAGGTTTAGATAATATTGATATTAAAGAAGCAAAAAAAAGAAATATTAAAGTATTTAATTTACCAAATTTAAATTCACAATCGGTAGCTGAATTTAGTTTTGGACTTTTGATATCTGCTTCACGTAATATTGTGAAAGCTAATATAGAATTAAAAAACAATCTTTGGAATAAACCAAAACTCTATGGTTATGAATTAAAAAATAAAACCATCGGTATTATTGGTTTGGGTGCAATAGGGAGTAGAATAGCAAAAATTGCTAAAGCGTTTTCAATGAATGTCTTAGCTAATGTAAAAAATGTAGGTAAAAAAAGGCCTGTAAAAGTAAAAATTGTACCTTTAAATACAATATTGAAAAAATCAGATTTTATAATATTTAGTGTTCCACTAAATAATAAAACAAAAAATTTATTAAATAATAAAAATTCAAAATATCTAAAATCTCATTCAATTTTAATTAATATATCAAGAGGTGGTGTAATAAATGAGGATGTATTGTACACGTTACTTAACAAAAACAAAATATTTGCAGCTGCTACCGATGTGTTTCTGCATGAAAAAAAACAAAACAAATTATTCAAGCTTAAAAATATAATTGTGACACCGCATATCGGAGCAATGACATTTGATGCACAGAAAATACTAGCAGAGAAAACTTTTGAAAAAATAAAAAAATTAGTGAAATAGTTTAAATATTTAAATTTAAATTTTTTATAATTCTATATAAGAAATATTTGGTTCAAAACTAAATTGTTTTAATTTATATTTATTCAAACTCATATTTTTTAATAACGCAACTGTCTCACCTTTCCATCTTTTTTGATTTAGTTGATCAAATGCAATAATTGAACCCTTAGACATTCTTGGTAAAAAATATTTAAGAGCTGTTTTTGTAGGTTCATATAAATCAAAATCCAAATACAACAAAGAAATTAATGTATGGCTATTTTCATCAATAAATTTAGGTATAGTTTTTGTTGCATCTCCTTTAACTAAATTAATTTTTGTAATATGTCCATTTGGTCTATGTTTATTAAATAATTTTATGCTACTTTCTATATTCTTTAAATTAACATTTCCAAGATAATTTTTTCTATACTTTTTTTTATCTTTTTGATTTTTTTTATCGATATCAGAACTACTGGGAAAGCCAGTGAATGTATCAAAACCAATTATTTTTCTATGAATTCCATATGGCTCATAAATTGAAAATAATTTTGCCATTAATAATAATGATGAACCTTTAAATACTCCACATTCAATTACAGATCCTTTTATATCTATAATTTTTTTTTATTAATTCTATTTTTGCAATATAATAAGAAAGTTGTTCTCTTTTTATAAATAGAGGAAAGTGATCAACAAGTTCTTTTTTCAATTTTTGCTTATTTATAAAAATATCATGTTCTTTATAAATTTTTGAAATTTTTTTTGTAAGATGCTCAGCCATTATCTAAATCCTTAATATCCAGGATTGAAAAACATACAGTTTTTTTTACAAACTTCAGGTGGGTTTTTATTTATAATACTATCACGTATTTTTTTATAATATGGATCATTCCAAAGTTTTGGAACTGTCGTGTCTGGTTCTAATAAAGAACCTAGTTTAAACTCTTTGTTGTAATCTTGAGAACAGAGAAGCAATGAACCATCAGCAGTTATAGTCATTATTGTATCACCATTATTGCACCCAGAAATTGCATCTAAATGTGACTTTTGTGACATATATTTTATCCTGTGAAATTTTTTATCGTTAGACTCTTTTACATTTCCAAATCTAATATATGGACTTTTAAAAATAGGTCTTAAATTTACTTTATTGCAGAAATCTGTAAATTTGTCTTTCTCATGATAATTATGATCAAAAACGATAAATTGAGGTAGAACATCAACAGGATTTCCATATTTTTGGTTAATTTTTGCAACTGTCGCTATATTCTCTTTCACTAATTCTACATCACCTTTAACTCTATATTTATCGTAAACCTCTTGAGTCACACCATCTATAGAAATTATCAAAGTACCAAGTCCTGAAGTGATAACTTCTTCAGCTTTTTTTTCATCTAGGAAATGACCATTGGTGGAAATATGTGGATGAGCATATTTTGAAACTTCCTTTATCATCGGAACAATATTTTTATTCATGAAAGGCTCTCCCCATTTATGAAGATAAACAAGCTGAGCATATGGCTCAATTTTTTTTGAAATAATTTCAAATTCGCTCAATTTTAGTATTTTTTTATTTCTTGTAATGACATCGACACCAATTGCACATTCTGGACACGCTAAATTACATGCCAAAACAGTTTCTACGTAAAAAACTGAAGGTGTACCATCTTTATTAGGATAATATTTTTTTTGCCATGGTTTAGGTTTTTTGATCATTTTATATAAAAATTTTATTCAAATTATATTTATTTTTTTTAAGTAGTTTTGTCCACTAGTATTAATAAGCTATTTCAGCCAAAATTACATTTTTAATTTTTTAAATTCGATATTATCAAAATATTTTGAGATAAAAAAAGTTTATGAGTGTATAGCCCTTTTATCTACTGATAATGCTGCTTCTTTAACGGCCTCAGAAAAAGTAGGGTGCGCATGACAAGTTCTTGCAATATCCTCTGAGCTTGCACCAAATTCCATGGCAATACCAATTTCTCCTATCAACTCACCAGCATGTGGTCCTATAAGATGTGCTCCTAAAACTTTATCTGTTTTTGCATCAGCTAAAATTTTTACAAATCCTTCAGCATCGTCGATTGCTTTTGCTCTTGAATTAGCCATAAAAGAAAATTTACCAATTTTATAATCTATATTCTTTTCTTTCAATTGTTCCTCTGTTTTTCCAATAGCAGCAACTTCTGGCGTAGTATAAATTACTCCTGGAATGATATCATAATTTACATGACCTGATTGGCCAGCAATATTTTCTGCAACAGCAATACCTTCATCCTCAGCTTTATGAGCCAACATTGGGCCGACTATCACATCACCAATTGCATAAATATTGCTTTGATTTGTTTTAAAGTTTTTATCAGTCTTTACTCTTTGTTTTTCATCAAGATCTATTCCAGCTGCTTCTACATGAAGACCCTCAGTGTTTGGCTTTCTACCAACCGAAATTAAAACAACATCACTATCAAAATCTTTTTTGTTTCCATCTTTATCCGTTGTAGAGACTATTGCACCAAAGTCATTTTTTTTTATTCCTTCAACTTTATGTTGCATATGAAATTTTATTCCCTGCTTTTTTAATATTTTCATAAATTCATTAGAAATTTCTTTATCCATCCCAGGAGTAATATTTTCCAAAAATTCCACAACATGAACCTCCGATCCCAACCTAGACCACACCGAACCCATTTCTAAACCAATATATCCTCCTCCTACTACAATCATTTTTTTAGGTACATTTTCTATCTTTAAGGCTCCCGTAGAAGATAAAATTACCTTTTCGTCAAAATTTATACCTGGAAGAGAAACAGGCACAGATCCTGTGGCTATAACAATATTTTCTGCAAAAATAGTAGTTTTTTTATTATCCTTATCATTTATTAAAATTTCATTTTTAGATTTAAAGCTTCCATGACCTTTAAAATAAGTAACCTTATTTTTCTTAAATAAAAATTCTACTCCTTTGGTTAAAACTGTTACGGCTTTATCTTTATTTTTCATCATTTTATTAAGATTTAATTTAACTTCACCAACCTCTATTCCTTTATTAGATAAATGTTTAACTTTGTGAAATTCTTCAGATAAATTAAGTAAACTTTTTGAAGGTATACATCCAACATTAAGACAAGTTCCTCCTAATGAACCTCTAGATTCTATACATGCAGTTTTCAATCCTAGTTGTGATAATCGAATAGCACAAACATACCCTCCAGGTCCTCCACCAATTACAACTGCTTGAAATTTTTCTACCATTTAAATATCTAAAAACAATCTTCTTGGATCCTCTAAGTTTTCTTTAATCATCTTTAAAAATGAGACTG
>MDSV01020833.1_pt1 | contig 11986 bp, 9 predicted proteins | sample 810851 | NCBI WGS metagenome assembly MDSV01 (sample SAMN05326640, study PRJNA326480) | marine metagenome | isolation source: seawater | place: Atlantic Ocean: North East | collected 2012 | reverse complement strand
TGGCTGAACCAAGAATAAAAGATATTCCCATTGCCAAGGCAGCACCAACAATACCTAACTTAGGCATTCCATACTGACCGTTAACAAGCCCTAACAATAAATATATAGCTAAGATATTAGTTATTATTCCTATATACATAGGTGTCTTTACGTCACCTGCTGCTCTCAATGAAGCTCCTATAACCATTCCGAAAGTCATAAAAGGAATAAAAATTATAGATACATTCAGATAAGTAACAGCTAACTCTTGTGTAACAGGATCTAAACCAAAGATACTAATTAATTCTTCTGCAAAAAATATAGTAACCAAAGTTGTCACTATGGATAGAATTAAGCTCACATATATAGCCAACCTAGTAACGTGAGCAGCCTCTAACATATCTTTTGAACCGACAGCTCTTGCAACAAGCGCGGTAGTACCAGTCATTACTGCCATTAATAAGGCCTGAAAAACCCAAACAAGCCTTTGACCAGTTCCTACGGCAGCTACTGCTTCCGCTCCTAAACTTCCTACAGCTTTAATAGATATAATTCCAACACTTGACCAAAGAAGATTTCCTAAAATAGGTGGCCAAGCCAACCCCCATACACTTAACGTTTCAGGATGAGAAATCTCAATAGATTCCTGTTCTTGTTCTAAATTTTCAGTCCCTTGGCTCATAGAGGTCGCAAATACTAACACAATATCTATGCTTCAACATTTAAGGTGTATTAAACTAGTTTTATGGCAAAACTTTATTTCAATTATTCTTCTATGAATGCGGGTAAATCTACTGCCCTACTCCAAGCCAATCATAATTATTTAGAAAGAGGCATGAAGACAATGATGTTTACTTTTTCTGAAGATAACCGTTTTGAAAAGGGAATGATAGTTTCAAGAATAGGAATAAAATCAAATGCTCATCCATTCAATAACTCAACAGACATACATACAGAAGTCAGTAATCAATTAAAAGAAGAGAAAGTTGATTGTTTGCTAGTAGATGAAGCTCAATTTTTAACCAAAAAACAAGTACATGACCTTGGAAGAGTGGTTGATGAGCTTAACATCCCAGTTCTAACTTTCGGCATTAGAACAGACTTCCAAGGTGAATTATTTGAAGGCAGTAAATACCTGCTTGCTTGGGCAGATAACTTAAAAGAAATAAAGACAGTTTGTTGGTGTGGAAGAAAAGCAACAATGGTTGTCCGTATTAATGATAAAAATGAAATAATTTCTGAAGGAGAACAAATAGAAATAGGCGGCAATGAAAGATACGTCCCTTTATGCAGGTCGCATTTTGTCTCAAAGAATTTAGGGAATTAAATTAGACTTATAACGTAACCTGTCATACAAGAAGCTAAAAAGGCTGCCCATAATGCTTTACCGCTAACAGCTATCAAGTCATCTTTTCTATGAGGTATGATCGCTCCAAGTCCACTAAGTAAAATAGCAACGCTACTAAAGTTGGCAAAACCACAAAGACCATAAAGCATAATTAATCTGCTTTTTTCTGATAGAGGGTAAGTCCCCACATCAGCAAGATAAATGTATGCAACGAACTCATTCATTGCTGTCTTTACACCCAATAAAGTACCAGCTGTGATGGACTCTTCCCAAGGAATACCCATGCACCATGCTATAGGTGCAAACAAATAGCCAAGTATCAACTCCAGCGATAAAGGCTGACCATTAACTGCAGGAAAAACCCCTAATACTAAATTTATGAGATATACAAAAGCTAGTACAACAATTAGCAAACCTGCCACGTTGATGAATACTTCTATACCACTCTGAGTTCCTTGAGAAATGGCATCTGCTGAACTGCTGTAAAGTTTATTTTTATCCTCTCCTTCTAATTCTTCAGTCTTTCCTTCCGGTGGGATCATAATATTCGCGAACATTATTCCAGCCGGAACAGATAATATTGAAGCGGAAATAAAATGGCCTATAAGTCCTGGACCATAGATGGGCATTAACATACTAGTAAAAATAACCATCACTGAACCAGCTATAGTGGACATACCTATAGTCATGGTTATTAAAAGTTCATTTCTGGTCATCTTGCCAAGATAAGGCCTTACCAAGAGTGGAGCTTCTAATTGTCCTAAAAATACATTAGCTGTTGCACTGAGTCCTACAGGACCTCCTACATCTAGAGGTTTTTTAAATAAAAGAGAGAGACCATTAACAATAGCTGGCATGATTCCCATCTGCCAAAGAAGTGCTGATAGAGCTGACATAAATATAACTAAAGATAATCCAGCAAAAGCAAAAATAAATGTTTTCGATGGATCTGTTACAGCAAAAGGAGCATTTGGAGCGCCATCTGATAGATATCCAAATACGAATTGCACACCAAAATCATTTGCTTCTTTCAGCGATAAAACTACAACAGATAGTTTTTCAAATAACCAAGTTGATTGAGGCAGTTTAATAAACAACAAAGCTAAACCAATTTGTAGAAGCATGGCTATGGTTATGTATTTAATTTTGACTGCTTTAATATCACTGCTAAAGACCAAAGCAAGAGACACTAAAACAATAAACCCTAAAGCTGGTTGTATATATTCCATTTAAATTAACTTAATTTCTTCCAATCTTTGTCTCAAATAATCCTCAGCAAGTATACCTTCTGGATACCTATTAGGGTTATCTTTTGTAATACAAGTATTTAAAGTATCAATATACCAATCTGGGTTAGGATGAACAAAGAAAGGAATGGAATAACGAGATTCATTACAAGTATCTTTAGTAGCTACCACTCTATGAGTAGTAGAGACCAATTGATGGTTGCATAAGCGTTGCAGCATGTCCCCTACATTACAAACAATGGTATCTCTCTTGCTTTCAACCGGTAGCCACTTTCCATCTTTAAGTTTTATTTCTAATCCAGGTTGGTGCCCTCCTATTAATAAAGTTATTAAATTAATATCTTCATGGGCTCCAGCTCTTTCTCCGTCTTCATTTATATTAACTTTTGGATAGTGAATGGTTCTCATAACGCTGTTGCCTAAATTGGTAACATCATCAAAATATTTTTCATCTAATTTTAGATATAAAGCCAATGATCGAAGTAAAGATTTTCCTAGCTGATCGAATTGGCTATAGAGCTCTAGAGTTAAGTCTTTTAATTCTGGTAATTCCTTTATCCATATATTTGGTAACATCCACTTCTCATAATGATGACCAGAAGGTAACTCTCTTCCAGTGTGCCAAAACTCCTTTAAATCAGGTAAGTTAGAATCTTTTGCTGTTTCAATTTTAAAAGGAGTATAACCTCTGGCTCCTCCTTGTCCCTTTAATAAATACCTTAATTTAGTCTCTTCTGAAAGTTCAAAAAAAGATCCAAAAGAGTGAATTATTTCATTAATTAAGTTTGTATCTATTGGGTGATCAGAAATTGAACAAAAACCTATATCTTTAAAACTTTCTCCCAAAGTATTAGAAAACAAGACTGGATCTTCGTCTTTAAGCTTATATGAGATAACAGGAAATTCTTTAATCAATTTTTTAAAATACTAATTTATCAGTTGAATTCTATATCAGAAAGAATATAACGTATAACTAGATGAATAAATTATATGGTTTTGGCAATGCGCTGATAGACATAGAGATTAGTATAGATGATGCTGATTTAGACTATCTTGAGATTCCTAAAGGGAATATGAAACATGTTAGTGCTGAAGAAAGAGACATATATATTAATCAGTTCAGAGAAAATATTATTAGCTACCAGCCTGGGGGCTCGATAGCTAACTCAATTTATGCCTTTTCAGATAATAAAAAAGAATCCTTTTTTGGCTGTTCTTTAGGTCAAGATAATTTTAGAGATCAGTTTTTAGAAGGTTTTAATAAATTAACCACACCTATAATTAATGAATCAGATAAGGACACGGGTGTATGTTTTATCTTTGTAACTGAAGATGGTGAAAGAACTATGGCATCCTACCTGGGAGCAAATGAAGATTTATGTGAGAAGGTAATTAATGAAGAAATTTTAGGTAATTGTGATGGAGTAATCTTTGATTCATTTAGTGTATTTACTGACTCTGGGTTTAAGACCTTAAAACACTGCTTAGATTTAGCAAAGTCTTATGAAGTGGAGATTTTCTTTGGTCTTTCTGACTCGGAACTAATAAAGATGAATCAAGAAAAGCTAGATTGGATTATTTCTAAAGAAGTGGATTATATTTTTGGGAACAAATCTGAGATCCTAACTTTATCTTCCTTTTGTTCTATTAAAGATAATCAGATAATTCAAACAAATGGAAAACATGGAGCTTCTTTTAAGGATATAGAAGTCACCGCACCTTCAACTAAAGTCGAAAACACCAATGGTGCTGGAGACGCATTTATTGGAACATTTATTGCTAAATTTGACCAAGATGATATTTCTCAGGCTTTAAGAGACTCGGTAAATTACGCTGCTCAAGTTTGTGAAACAAATGGACCTAGACAAAAAAAACGCCGCTAAAGAGCGGCGTTCTTTTTTCTAATATTGATTAGAACTTATAGGCAAACCCTATATTAATTCCCCAAGCTGATTGTCCATCTCCATTTCTAATGTAGAAGTTATCATCTGGGTCAACTCCAGTAATATTAAACTTACCGTCTGTTGTTCCATCAACCAATATTTGTCTACTTGTATTGTAATTGTAATCTTGAACAATACCTGATTCATCATCAAGCATGTTTAATAGATTTAACATATCAAGATAAACAACCACTTTATGACCGTCCATTACTTCAATATCTTGAGTAATCCTAAGATCTAATCTGCCATACCAAGGACTAGTAAATGCATTTCTAGGTGCATATGTTCCTTTGTAGCTTGCTAAGTCTGTGCTGTTGACATGGGCCATAACAGCAGCAGCCGTTGCTGCATCAGAGAAGTTAACATTAGGATCATCTGCTCCTGATGGAATGTAAGCTAGTGCTTGATCAGAATAGAACATGGGTCCATTCACGCTATCCCATCCAGCATCATCAAATACCACACTGAAAGGCTCTCCGCTCTTTCTAATATAAACAAGAGAAAATCTTGTGTCATTGTCTCCGATGATTTGTGCTGTGTAGTCTAGAGTTGCTAAGAACTTATGTTCATTCATGAAAGAAGTTCTAGCTGCAGGTAGGTTTTCACCATCCCATCTAGGCATATATTGATAATTAGATTCGGCTTGTGATGAAGTCAAACCATAGACATCTGAAGCATTAAGATTTGTATAAGCTGCCATGAACTTAAGTCCATTAAAGTCTTTATAAGCAGAAATTGTAAATGCTTCGGTTTCTCCTTGATCATCATTAGTTAACCAGAAGTCATTAGCTCCGTCATAAGTACCCCTTCCGTCAGCTAAAGTTCCAGTTCTTTCAAGTCCTAAGTCTTGATAGAACACACCTTTATCTATTTCATCAAGGTTAAGCTCAACAGTTAAATCCCATCCGCTAGACAGCATTAAGTCTAATGCTAAGTTAGATCTCCACGAACTAGGTGCTTGGAAATTTGGATCTGTTCCTTGAGCATCTCCAAACCATGCGCTTCTTACTTGATAGCTACTTGTTGGCCCTAACCAGAAGAAATGAGGATCAGCAACACTAGCAGCTGGCATGTTTCCAATAGTTGCATCATAAGATCTGAATCTATTGTAGTCTGTTAAACCACCCGATCTAGAATAAGCATTTCCATACCAAACATTAGGGATTCTTCCCATGAACAATCCTCTTCCTCCTCGAATAGTTGCGCTAGCAATCTTGTCATTATCAAACATATCTGATGCATCATAATTAAAGGAGAATCTTGGTTGCACTAAGCTAAATTTAAACGGAGAGTTATTAGGTACTCCATTTCTAGCTAGGAAGTTAGGATTCAATACAGGCATATCAGGTGTTTCTACGCTGTCATACCTAAATCCAAAAGTGACTGTTAGGTCATCATTTGCATACCATTTATTTTGTGCATACAGAGTATCTTTCTCTACTGAGAAGGCTGCTGCCGCTGTATCAACTTGATCATTACCTGCTATAGGTGTGTGGAATCTCAAATAACTCCAAGCACCAGTTTCAAAATCAGCAATACTATCAAAATGAATTTCACCGTTATATCTAGCTATGAAAAGGTTATAAATATCTGATTCTTCTCTTTCATAACCAAACGTAAACTCACTATCGTCTGCATCATAAGTAGCTTTAAACGTAAAGTAATCTGATTCTACGTTTATGAAGTTAGCACCTCTATATCGATCTCCACCTAAATAAATATTATCGCAAACGGATGTATTATTAGGATCACAAACTTCTATATTTGCTTCTGGGAATAAATCATCACCATAAGATGAATCATCTTCTTCCATTTCATAGTTTGTTACTTTTATTTTAGTAGATAATCTATCAGTCCAATCACTATAGAGTGTAACTGAAGCTCTATCTATCTCTGGTGGTTTCTTGTACCAGTTATTACTGAAGTGTCCAACTCCATAATCTTGAGGAAGTTCACTTTCACTATGAGAAACGTTTAAAACAGCTCTATGTGAATCATTAATTACAGCATTTAGTTTTACCGTATATTCTTCATGAGTTTCTGGATAAGTAATATTATTTAGAACACCAGCATCATAGCCATAAGTATTCATAGCAATAGATTTAATCTGGTCAGCAATTGCTGAAGTTACATAATCCAGTTTATTTTGAGCGTTGCTATCAGCAGTACCATATAAAGAAGGTAATGCCTTTTCAAACTCTTCGTAACCTACAAAGAAGAATAGTCTATCTTTAATGATTGGACCTGAAAAAGTTAAGACTGTTGTTTCTTCTTCGAAAGCAGGATAGTCATTACCATCCATGTCCTCTCCAACATTGTCTTCGTTTCTTTCAGAATAATAAACACTTCCGTGGAATTCATTCGTACCAGATTTTGTTACCACAGCTATCGAACCACCTGTTGTGTTTCCTCTAGAAACATCATAAGGAGTGATATCTACTGAAATTTGGTCAACAAAATCTAATGATATTGGATTTCTCATAGTACCGAATCCGTTAGCGTTAAGACCGAATGGATCATTGAAGCTAACACCATCAATTGAAAAATCGTTATATCTATTATTTGCTCCCATTACAGAGATTTGTGTATCTCTACTAGAAGCACTATTGATAGAAACCCTAGGATCAAGTTTTGCAAAATCAGCTACAGATCTATTTATTGTAGGTACTGCATCCATTTCATCTCTTGATAAAACAGTTCCAGTTCCAACTCTAAAAGCAGCTGATCCAGCTTCAGCTGAAACAACAACTTCTTCAGTTGCTGATCTACTGAGCGTTATGCTTACTTGTCCTGATTTAGCAAATTGCAAATATAAGCCTTCTAAAAGTTCAGTGTCATAGCCTGCCGCAGAAACCTTAACACTATAAGGTCCTCCTGGAGGAAGGAAAGATACTGAGAAATTACCTGAAGAGCTTGCAGTAGTAGTTTTTGTTAATCCTGTAGGATTATGAGTAACTTCTACTGATGCTCCACCTACATTAACTGAACCCTTTAAGTTAGCAGTTGTATCTACATCAGCAAATACGGGACTAGACAAAAGCGCAGTAAATATAAATGAAGCGGATATAATTTTTTTAAGATTCATAAATTACCCCATGTATTAATTTAAATGTATAGCGAAAGGATACTCTTTGCATGTAAACATCCAGTGTCGTTTATGTAAAAATTAAGTTCCACTATCTCTCATGTATTGTTTCTATTTCTAGATACAATTATTAATATTTATAATACTCTGAATCAACTTTGTAGAAAAGAGAAATGTCACTAAATAAAGGAAGAGAAAACTTAAATTTTTGTTTAATTAATGACTTAAATTTAATTAGTTTTGACTACATTAAAGAAAAACTTTGTTCTGAGAACATTAATGACGTCTTCTTTTACTCTAAATCAATTTTGTACCTTAAAGAAGAAAAGGACCTTGAGAACTGGATATTATTAACAAAAGACTTATCGCTTAATCTGTATTACTGCAAAAAAACAGCCGATAAGTACAATTTAACCCTAACTACTCCTTTCAAAGCTTCTGGTCTAGGTCAGTTGGTTGAATTGGCTGTATTAAGCAAGAAGAATTTAGTTTTAGGTGCTTTATGAAAAGTATCGAATTTTTTTTCTACAAGGACTTGAACGTCTTTTTAAACCAGGAAAGACTTGACCTAATACAAGTCTTCTTAGCTTTTGAGCAGGAAGTTATCTTAAATATAGATAATATAAATAAATCTCATTTTGATAAAGAAATTCAAAATAGTCCCTTAATTGATTACTTGGAAAATCCTAATTTAAAGCTTTATTTAAGAGACAAAGAAGATCAACTGAGTGAATCTGATTTGCTGATTAATTGTGCAAATTAGATGAAGTCTTTTTTCATATAAGGCCTTAAAGCATCTGGAACAATAATCTTTCCGTCTTGTTGTTGATAATTTTCCATTATGGCCAAAAGAGTCCTACCAACTGCCAGGCCTGATCCATTCAGTGAATGAACAAATTCGTTTTTATTGGACGATGGATCTTTCCATCTAGCCTTCATTCTCCTTGCTTGAAATTCCTTAAAATTACTACAAGAAGAAATTTCTCTATAAGTTTCTTGAGATGGAACCCATACCTCTAAGTCATAAGTTTTTGAAGAAGAAAAACCTAAATCACCTGTACACAACGAAACTACTCTGTAAGGAAGCTCTAATTGCTGAAGAATCATCTCCGCATCAGACGTCAATGCCTCGAGTGCATCTGAGGAGTCTTGTGCTTCTACAATCTGAACAAGCTCAACTTTCTCAAATTGATGTTGACGCATTATGCCTCTAGTATCTTTACCATAACTTCCTGCTTCACTTCTAAAGCTTGGCGTATGACAAACCCACTTTTTTGGTAACTCTTTAGATTCTAAAATTTCATTCCTAATTAAATTTGTAACAGGAACTTCTGCTGTGGAAGTAAGATAGAGTTCTCTTTCATCATTAAGTTTAAATAAATCTTCTTCAAACTTTGGTAGCTGACCTGTGCCTATAAGAGAATCTTTATTTACTATATAAGGAACATAAAGCTCTTCATAACCATTTTCAACATGAACATCAATCATAAATTGAGTTAATGATCTGTGCATTTTTGCTAGATCTCCTTTAAGAACTGAAAACCTTGCTCCTGCTACCTTTGCAGCCGCCGCCATATCAAGTAATTTAATTTCTTCACCTAATGTCTGGTGGTCTTTTGGTTCAAAAGAAAAATTGGTAACATCCCCCCAAGTTCTTATTTCAACATTATCCAGTTCGTTTTTTCCTACAGGGCAATCTTTGTCAGGTAGATTTGGGATATCAAGTAAAAATTCCTCTATACCCTTTAGGACTGCTTCCAATTCTTTATTTCTTTTCTTTATTTTTTGAGTTAAACCTGAAGCCTTACTTTCCAATTCTGATGAATCTTCTTTTTGGGACTTTTTAATTCCAATTTCTTTGGAGATTGTATTAAGTTCAGACTGTAATTCTTCTGTACTACCTTGAAGTTCTTTACGGGAAGACTCCATTTTTTCCCATAAATTAATGTCGAGATCATATCCGCGCAATAAAAGTGAGTCTTTGACTTCAACTAAAGAAGATCTTAAGGCTTTAGGGTCTAACATATTTGTATTTTAATTAATCTTATAACTTATAACATCAGTTTCTTCAGAAACTTCAAATTCAAAATCTTTTTTATCAATATATAAGTTAGATTGGTTGCTAAAAGAAATATTAATAGTTTGTAAAAAAGAGTCCATATACGTTATTTCACTCAGAAGATTATCAATAAAGACTATCTTCATTTCACTTATAGAAAAATCTTCATTTATAAATGAAATTGGACAAATAACCTTGTTATTTTCTTTATAACAACTTTCTAAGACCACTAGATTGTTTAATTCTTCTTTACTCCTAAAAAAAAGAGAAACAGGAGAATTGTTAAATAAGTTATCTGTTGGGTGTATCTCAAGTTGTTCCAAATCAGGATCATGTCGATAAAGATCTACTCCATCAGAAGCTATAGTTTCTTTAAAAGGTTCAAAATATGTAAGTTTAAAGAAACCATCTCTGGATGCCTGGATAGAGCCAGTAGCAACCCTCTTATCCTCATCTTTTTCCGTGCTTTGAATAAAGTCTGCTGAAAAAAATGACTCCTCCATAAAGCTATCGACAAACTCATTACCGAATAGAAATAAAGGATTTATTAAAAAAAGAATGAGAAAAATCCTTTTCAACAAATGTTTTTTTGTCATTTAATCTTCAGGAGGTGGAGCAACCAAAACTTCTCTATTCCCGTTAGATGCCATTGGCGTAACCACACCTGCTTCTTCCATGGTTTCTATTAATCTTGCTGCTCTGTTGTAACCAATTCTTAATCTTCTTTGCACCGCAGATATGGAAGCTCTTCTAGACTGAGAAACAAATGCAACTGCTTCATCGTAAAGTTCATCTTTTTCGCCGTCGCTTTCTCCATCAGATGAACTAGGAATTCCTGGCATGCCGGTAACTGCTCCATCCTCTTTCGTAACTTCCTCTACGTAATCTGCTTTTCCTCTTTTTCTCCAATCTTCAGCTACTCTTTGAACTTCGTCATCACTTACAAAAGCACCATGAACCCTTTGGGGTATTGATGTACCTGCTGCCAGGTAAAGCATATCTCCTTTCCCTAATAACTGTTCAGCTCCACCTTGATCAAGGATAACTCTAGAATCCATTTTTGAAGCGACTTGAAAAGCCGTCCTAGCTGCAATATTTGCCTTAATCAAACCAGTTATCACGTCTACAGAGGGTCTTTGGGTAGCTAAAAGCATATGGATTCCAGCAGCTCTAGCCTTTTGAGCTATCCTTGCAATCAGTTGTTCTGCTGTCTTACCTACTATCATCATTAAATCTGCTAATTCATCAACAGCTAAAACTATATTTGGAAGCTCTTCTAAATCAGGTGCTGTGCTTATATCCTCTTCACTTTCTTTTTTCCAAAGAGGGTCAGGTATAGGGTTATTAGATTTAATAGCATCTCTAACCTTCTTGTTATAACCATTTAAGTTTCTCACTCCAAGTTTAGCCATTAATTTATATCTTCTTTCCATTTCATTCACACACCATCTAAGACCACTTGAAGCTTCTCTCATATCTGTAATTACTGGACACAACAGATGAGGTATATCTTCATAAACAGAAAGTTCTAACATTTTTGGATCTATTAAAATTAGCCTAACTTGCTCTGGAGTAGCTTTATAAAGAATACTTATTAGCATGGCATTTATTGCTACGGATTTTCCTGATCCAGTTGTTCCTGCTACTAGAAGGTGAGGCATAGATGCCAAGTCAGCTATTACCGCAGAACCGCTTATATCTTTACCTAAAGCTATGGTTAAAGCACTTTTTGCTTCGTCATAAACATTACTGGAAAGAACTTCACTCAATAACACAGGTTGTCTATCTTCTCTTGGTACCTCAATACCGATAGTGTCTTTACCTTCTATAACTTCAACAATTCTTACACTGGTTTTAGATAATGATCTTGCTAAATCTTTATTAATGTTTGAAATCTGATTTACCTTGAGACCTGATGGAAGTCTAAGCTCTAACCTTATGACAACAGGACCAGGCTGAATGGATTCTACAACCACATCATTGATGCCATATTCAGACAACTTACTTATCACAAGCTCTCCTAATTGTCTTAAAGAAGCTTCTGAAGTCTCGCTGGAATTCTCATCAAGCTTTTCATCTAATAAAGAAAGCTTAGGTGGGTTTGTAGGTGTTGATTCGTCAAATAGCTCTTCTTGCTTCTCTTCTTCTACCCTAATGCTTTTTTCTACCTTTGGTGCTGGCTCAAGGACTTCTGCAGGTTTGGTTTTTTCTTTTTTCTTAACGTGCTGAATAACCTTTTCTTGTCTTTGTATCTTTTCTTTTCTTAATTTTTGATTATCTTTAAATTTATCGATAAGAGATGAAATTCTTTCCCCAAAATTTCCA
>MDSV01220618.1_pt1 | contig 11988 bp, 13 predicted proteins | sample 810851 | NCBI WGS metagenome assembly MDSV01 (sample SAMN05326640, study PRJNA326480) | marine metagenome | isolation source: seawater | place: Atlantic Ocean: North East | collected 2012 | reverse complement strand
TCCTGATTTTGCGATTTTTGATGAAACAGATTCTGGTTTAGACGTTGATGCATTGAGAATTGTGACTGAAGGTATAAATAAATTTAAAAATGAAAAAAACTCCTTTTTAATTATTACACACTACCAAAAACTTTTAAATTATATTCGTCCTGACCATGTTCATGTAATGCGAAATGGAAAAATTGTTAAATCAGGTGATATTTCATTGGCATCTGAAATAGAGGCGTCAGGTTATCAAAATTTTTAAATGACTTTTGAAGATAATTTTAATTTCCATTCTAAGAAATATATATTTTCTAATGATGAATCTTTATCAATAGAAAGAGAAAATATTTTTAATAAAATTAAATTAAAAGATTTTGATAAAAAAAATAATGAAAGTTTAAAAAATATATCATTATCTGATTTAACTTCATTTAATTATTATTATAATTTTACAGATGAAAATCCTCAAATTATAGTTAAAGATAATTACAGTTATAAGATCAATATAGTTAATGGAATATGTAAAAACTATGAAGATGAAAATATTGCAATAAGAAATATTACAAACCATGATTCCAAAAAATTTGTTGATCAAAATGATAAAAATTTTGATGATTTGATAATTGATTTTAATAAAATTTTCTTAAATTCTGGAATTTTCATTATAGCTAAAAAAAATACTAAGCTTGAGCTGAAATTGGTACATACTACTTATGAAAATTATACAATCTTTCAAAACAACTTTTTTTCTTTTCAAGAAAATTGTGAAGTTGAAATAGATGATGAATTTAATTTATCCAATAATACAATAAATAACATCAATTATAATGTTCAGGCAGATCAAGGATCTGTCATTAAACATAATATTTTTCAAAATTTTTCTAAATCAAATAAGCTTTATTTAACATCAAATACAATTTGTGAAAAAAAATCATCATTTAGTCAAAACACATTTAATTTTGCTGACGGGTTTGTCAGAAATTTTCATCATGCTAAATTGAATGGTGAATTTTCTAAAGCTTATCTGAAGGGTTGTTTTTTTTTAAAAGATAAAAATATTTGCTCAAACAAAACTTATGTTGTTCATAATGCAGAAAATTGTGAAAGTAATCAAACATACAAAGGTATTCTTAACAATGATGCTAAAGCTAGTTATTTTAGTAATACTTTTGTATCTGAAAACGCTCAAAAGACTGAAGGTTATCAATTAAGTAAAGGAATCTTGTTAACTGATAATTGCTCTTTTTTTTCTAAACCAGAGCTAAGAATTTTTGCAGATGATGTTAAATGTTCACATGGTTCAACTATTGGTCCTGTTGATGAAAGTGCTCTATATTATTTAAGATCGAGAGGTATTAATAATAATGAAGCTATGAAAATGATTATTTCTTCTTTTATTGAGGAGGATTTGCAAGATTTAAATAAAAATAATGCTGAAAGAATTAATGTTAATCTATCAGAATATTTAAAAAGTTTAATTTAATGCTTAATAATATAAAAAAAAGATTTCCTGTTTTCGAAAAAAATCATGATTTAGTTTTTTTTGATACTGCTGCTTCTGCTTTAAAAGTAGATAGCATGATTAATGCAATAAATTCATGCTACTCATATGAATATGCAAACATTCATAGAGGAATTTATGATTTAAGTTCAAAATTAACTAAACGTTTTGAACACTCAAGGTTATCAGTTAGTAAATTTATTAATTCCCCTTCTTCTAACAACATCATTTTTACTAAAAGTGCAACAGAGGGAATTAATTTAGTATCTTCTTGTTTATCTGAAAATTATTTTAATGATGGCGATGAAGTTTTGGTCACCTCACTAGAGCATCACGCTAATTTAGTTCCTTGGCATTTAGTATCAAAAAAAATTAAAATTATTTCAGCTAATATAACGCCTAACGGTGAATTAGATTATAAAGATTTACTTGAGAAAATTACTTCTGCAACAAAACTTTTGTCAATAACCCATATGTCAAATGTGACTGGATCAATTACTAATTTCGAAGAAATTAAAATTAAGGCCAAAAAATTCAATATACCAATACTAATTGATGGATGTCAGTATGCTCCTCATAAAAAACTTAATATTGGAGAGCTTGACCCAGACTTTTATGTTTTTTCTGCACATAAACTTTATGGCCCTTCAGGTCTAGGTATTCTTTATATGAAAGATAAATGGATTGATAAATTAGGACCATACCAAGGTGGTGGATCTATGATCAAAAATGTTGAAGTAGACTCAAGTACATACCTTGATGGTTTTCAAAAATTTGAGGCAGGAACCCCACCAATAGCTGAGGTGATAGGTTTATCTGCATCTTTAGATTTTATAAATGAAGTTGGTATTGATAATATCTATGAATTTGAAAACGAGCTCACTCAATATGCATTTGAACAAATTAAAAGAAAAAATGACGTGATAATTTATGGAGACTTTAAAAATCAGACTTCTATTATTTCTTTTAACCTAGATGGAGTTCATTTTAATGATCTAGCAATGATTTTAGATAAAAAGAATATTGCAATTAGAACTGGGCATCATTGCGCACAACCTTTTATGAAGTATTTCAATATTTCTGGTAATGCAAGGATGTCAATTGGAATTTACAATACCAAAGATGATATAGATTACTTTATGGAATCTTTGGATGAAGCAAAGAATATTTTAAAATAATGAATAAAAATAAAAACTTAGAAGATTTTTTACCTGATAAGAAAACTAGTTACTTCAGAGAATTTAATAATACTAAAGATATTGGTAAAAATATAGATAAGGAAAATATCATTAAATGTTTAAAAAAAGTCATGGACCCAGAAATACCAGTAAACTTATATGACTTAGGATTAATCTATTCAATTAATATAAATAAAAATAATGTAAAAATAGATATGACATTAACTAATCCTAATTGCCCTGTTGCCGGTCAAATGCCAGAAAATGTAGGAAAATCAATAGAGCATCTTGAAGGTTTAAATACAGTTGAAGTAAAACTCGTGTGGTATCCTGTATGGAATAAAGATATGATGACAGAAGATGCAAAACTTGCTTTAGATATTTTCTAAAATATTCTATAATATAATTATGGTTAATATATTAAAAATTACAGACAAAGCATTTGCTCAATTAAAAAAGATTATAGATACAGCGCCAACTGATACTATTGGAGTGCTAGTAGGAATTGATAAAACAGGGTGCAATGGTAAATCTTACAAATTAGATTTAGCAAAAAAAAATGAAGTTGATAACTTAGAATGCGTTGAGCAGAATAATGTCAAAGTTTTTATTGATCCAAAGGCTACTATGTTTTTAATTGGAAGTGAAATGGATTACTCTACTGATAAATTATCTTCGAGATTTGTGTTTAATAACCCAAACGAAAAAAGTACATGTGGATGTGGAGAATCATTTAGTGTATAAACAATTAAGGCGGAGTAGCTCAGTTGGTTAGAGCGCACGGCTCATATTCGTGATGTCGGGGGTTCAAATCCCTCCTCCGCTACCAATAGAGCGTGAATTAAAATAACAAAATTATGCTATAAAAAATTTACTTTTAATTAGTAATGAATAAAAATTTATCTAAAAATAAACTTACTTGGTCAAAAGCAAAAAAACATATTTCTAATGGAAATATGTTGATATCAAAAAATCCAGAAATGTTACTTCCAGATTTATGGCCAACGTATTTCTCTAAAACATCAGGTAATAAGGTGTGGGATCTGGATAAAGTAAAATATACTGATATGTTTTTTGGAGTAGGTACAAATATATTAGGATATAATGTTAGGGAGCTTGATGATTATATTATTCAAACTATAAGAAAAGGAAATATGTCTAGTTTAAACTGTTCAGAAGAAGTTGTACTCTCTGAAAAACTTATTAAAATGCATAAATGGGCTCATATGGCCAAATTTGCAAGATCTGGAGGAGAGGCTAATGCAATTGCAATCAGATTGGCCAGAGCCTATACTAATAAAGATAAAATTGCTATTTGTGGCTACCATGGATGGCATGATTGGTATATTTCAGCAAATATAAACAAAAATAATAATCTAAACAATCACCTTCTTGATGGGATTAATACTATAGGAGTTCCAAAAAAATTAAAAAATACAGTCTACCCTTTTAATTATAACAAAATAGATGAGTTAGAACAAATAGTAAAAAATCATGATTTAGCAGCTATAAAAATGGAGGTTTCTAGAAATCAAGGACCAAAAAATAATTTTTTAAAAAAAGTAAGAGACATAGCAACAAAAAATGGAATAGTTCTAATATTTGATGAGTGCACCTCTGGATTTAGGGAGACATTTGGTGGATTGCATTTAAAGTATAAAATAGAGCCAGATATGGCAATGTTTGGTAAAGCACTAGGAAATGGCTATGCTATTACTGGAGTGTTGGGCAAAAAAGATATAATGAGTATGGGAAATAAAACATTTATAAGTAGCACATTTTGGACAGAGAGAATTGGTTCTGCAGCAGCAATTAAAACTCTTGAAATTATGAAAAATAGAAAATCTTGGAAAAAAATAACACAAAAAGGTAAGTTAATAAAAGAATGTTGGGCTGAAAATGCTAAATTATTCAATTTAGACATTAATATAGAAGGAATAGATGCCCTATGTTCATTTAGCTTTAATCACAAAAATAAAAATTCTATTAAAACTTTTTTTACTCAAGAAATGTTAAAAGAAAGATTTCTTGCTAGTAATGTTGTGTTTGTTTCATTAGCTCATGACGATAATACTTTAGATAAGTATTTTAATAATGTAAAAAAAATTTTTAGGAAAATTTCATCTATTATTGATACTTCTCCTGATTTATATTTAGATAGAAAAGTTGCTAAATCCTCATTCAAAAGATTGAATTAATTTTTTTAATTAACTTTTAATTTTTTTGAATATATTACTAAAATTAATATAAATTATTAAATAATTAGTTTTAAAAAGAATTGTGAAAAAAAAGGCCCTCTTTATATCAAATGCAAGTTTTAGATTAGGGTTAGGTCATTTAAAAAGAGTTTATAAATTTTCAAAAATAAGTTTTTTTTCTAATTACAAAAAAAATTTTTTATTAATTTCAAACCAAAAAAACATTAAATCTTTTACTGATATAAACACAAAAATTGTAAAGAGAATTAATTTAAAAAAAATATTACTAGAAGATTATAATTTTATTATATTTGATATAGCAAATGCAGATTTTTTTGATAAAGGAGGCAAAAAATTATTAAATTTAAATAAATTAAAAACTAGAAATAATATTTTAATATTTTTTGATAGTCTATACCCTTATTCACTGATTAAAAGAAAAATTAATTTTAATGCAGATATATTTATTACACCTTATTTTATAAATAAAAGAAGTTACAAATTTAATAATACATATTATTTAAATGGACCTAGGTTTTTCTGCAAACAGAATTTTACTAAGAAAAAAGATACTCCACTTATTGGCAAAAATATTTTTGTCACTTTTGGAGGAAGTGATATTAATAGTTATTCACTAAAAATATTAGAAATATTGGATAAATTAAAATTAAAGTTGAATATAAAATTAGTTATAGGCCCATTTTTTTTAAAAAAAAATATATCTAAATTGCAGAGCTTTAATTCAAGACATAATATAAAATTTCTATACAATATAAAAAATTTAGAAAAAACTTTTTTAAATAGTGATCTAGTTTTTACTTCCTCAGGTATTACTAGATACGAAGTTACATCATCTATGATACCACTAATAGTAGTATATTCTTCGAAAGAAGAGAAAAAATATAATTATTTTTTTCAAAAAAAAGGACTTTCTATTTTAATTAATTTAAAACAAAATGAAAAACAAACGCAAAAAACGATTCAAGATGTTATAACGTCGAAAAAGCAAAGAATTAAGTTGAAAAATAATTGTCTAAAAGTATTCAATAATGATAATAATAATTACATTAATTCAAAATTAAAGCTAATAGAAAATAATTTAAATGAAAATAAATAATACATTAGTAAAAAAAAATTCAAAACCATATATAATTGCAGAAATTGGATCTAATTTTGATCAAAGTATTGAAAAAGCAAAACAATTAATAGATGTTGCTAGGAATTCAAAAGCTAATGCAGTAAAATTTCAACTTTTTAAGGCAAAAATTTATATTCAAAAAGTCACCCCTTTTACAAAGTTTTTAAAGATATAGAATTGAAATATGGTTGGTTAAAAGAACTTAAAAAATATGCAAACGATCTTAAATTAGATTTTATAGTATCACCATTTGATTTAGAGTCTGCAAAATTTTTAAACAAAATCAATATTGATTGTTTTAAAATAGCTTCCTCTGAATTAACTAATTTTAGGTTAAATGAATATATTGCATCATTAAATAAACCTGTAATAGTATCTACTGGAATGTCTGAAATAAAAGATATTGAAAACACTCTTAAAATTTATCAAAAATTTGGCAATTTTAATATATCAATTTTACAGTGTACTTCTCTCTATCCGACACAAACAAAATTTTTAAATTTAAATGTAATTAAACAATTTAATCATAATTATGAATATACAATAGGTTTTTCTGATCACACATTATCCAATGTAAATGCTATTACTGCAGTTGGGTTAGGTTCTAGAATATTTGAAAAACATATAACAATAAATAAAAACTCTCCAGGACCTGATCATTTTTATGCTTTAGAACCAATAGAATTTAAAAATTATGTTCGAGATATAATGAGTTCTTTTAAATCGTTAGGCAACAAAAGTAAATTATTCTTAGCAGAGGAAAGAAAGTTATCTAGACGTAGAGGGATTTATGCAAAGAACAATATAAAAAAAGGCACAAAAATAACTAAAAGTAATATTAAATTTATGAGTCCCCCTTTAGGTTTAACAGAACAGAGTTATGATAAAATTAAAAATATGAAAACTGTAAATTTTTTGAAAAAAAATCAACCAATATTATTGAAAGATTTTAAAAATTAATTTTTTATGTCTAGAAAATTAATAATATTTGGTGATGGTGAAATTGCAACTTTAGCACATTTTTATTTTTCTAATGACTCTAATTATGAAGTTTTAGGATTTTGTGTTGATCAAAAATTTAAAAATAAAAATATTTTAAATGAATTACCAATATTTTCACTTGAAGAAATTGAAGGTAAATTTAAAAAAAATGAAGTAGAATTTCACATAGCTATTTCATATTCTAAATTAAATAAAGATCGAGAAACGAAATATAATCAAATAAAAAAAATGGGTTATAAACTAGCTTCTTATGTATCCACAAAATCAAATACTTGGAACGATTTAGAATATGGAGATAATTGTTTTATTTTGGAAGGACAAACATTGCAACCAACAATTAAAATAGGGAACAATGTGATGATTTGGTCAGGCAATCATATAGGGCACAATAGTATTATTGATGATCATGTATATATATCATCTCATGTTGTAATTTCAGGAAATTGCAAGATTGGCTCTAGATCTTTTTTAGGTGTTAATTCCACAATTAAAGATTTTACTAATATTGGTAAGGATTGTTTTATAACAATGGGAGCATTGGTAAAAAATGATTTAGAAGATGGTTCTACAATTATTTCTGAAAATTCTAAAACTTTTTTAAAAGATGATCCAATTAATTATAAAATAAGAAAAAAATATTTTAATCTATAGTTTATGATCAATAATAATTGGAAAAAAATTGGACTAATATTAAAACCTAATAAAAAATTATTTTGGTCTAAAACACATTGTATGATACCGACTCCATATAAAGTTAATGAAGGTATTTTTAAAATATACTATTCTGGCAGAGATAAATTTAATCGATCACATATAGGATACACTTATCTTGACTTAACAAATGGGGTAAAATTTTTAAAAGAATCATCAAAGTTAGTTTTAAAACCTGGAAGACTAGGTTGTTTTGATGACAATGGGGTTACCCCTTCTTGTTTAATTAAGGTAAAATCGAAACTTTTACTATTTTATATTGGATGGAATCCTGGATCAACGGTCAGAATGCATTTATTTGGTGGTTTGGCAACAAGTTCTGATAATGGAGAAAGTTTTAAGCGATGGTCAGAAGCTCCAATAATCGAACGCTCAAAAAATGATCCTTATTTAAATACAGCGCCATGGATTGTTAATAATAAAAAAGAGTACATAATGTATTACGTATCAGGATCAGAGTGGAAAAATAAAGATTTGCCAAGATATAATATTAAGTTTGCTACTTCATCTGATTGTTATTTATGGAACCGAAATGGTGATATAGCTATTGATTATAAAAATAAATTTGAAAATGCTCTAGCCAGACCTTTTGTTCTTAAAGAGAAGAACAAATGGAAAATGTGGTTTTCTTCAAAAGGAAAAAACTACAAATTAAATTATGCAGAATCTTTAGATGGTAAAAAATGGAAAAGAATGGAAAATAAAATTGGAATTAAAAAAAGTTCAAATAAAAAATCTTTTGATTCTCATATGATAGAGTATGCTTCTATAATAAAATATCAAGGTTATGAATTTATGCTCTATAATGGAAATAATTATGGGGCAGAAGGAATAGGAATTGCTGAAAGAAAAATATGAAAATTGCAATTATGCAACCTACATTTATGCCCTGGCTGGGATATTTTGCTATGATCCGGGAGGTTGATAAATTTGTAATTTTAGATCATGTACAGTTTAATAGAAGAAGTTGGCAACAAAGAAATCAAATATTGAATAATCAAATTGTCAAATGGTTATCAGTACCTGTTTACCAGAAGGGTAATTATGAAGAAAAAATTAAAAATATAAAAATTAATTATAATCAGAACTTCCCCCAAAAAATTCTCAATCAAATTTATGAAGGATATAAAAATGCCAAATATTTTTCTCTTTTTTATGAATATCTTGAAAATATTTTTAAAAAAGAATTTATATTTCTTTGTGATTTAAATTCCTATTTTATAAAATCAATTGCAAAGGAATTATCTTTTACAACAGAGTTCATTAACTCATCTGATCTTGATTTAGCTGGTTCTAAGGATAAATTAATTTTCAATATTTGTAAAAAATTGAATGCAAATTTTTATTTATCACCAGAAGGGTCAAAAAATTATATAGATAATTCAAATTACTTTACTGAGTCTAAAATTAATTTAAATTATCATACTTATAAACATCCAAAGTATAAACAAATTTCTAATAGTTTTGTTTCTCATTTATCAATAATTGATTTAATATTTAATGAAGGTTTTATTGAGGCAAAAAAAATCATATGAATGAAGAAGTTCTTATCGTTATTCCCGCGAGATCTAATTCAAAAAGAATTAAAAATAAAAATATTAAAAATTTTTTTAATAAACCAATAATTCTTTATTCAGTTGAAAATGCATTGAAATCTAAAATCACTTCACTCATACATATATCAACAGACTCTGCAAATATTAGAAAATTAATTCAAGAAAAAACTTCAATTAAAATTGATTTTTTAAGACCTAAAAATCTTGCCACAGATAAAACACCAATTATTGATGTTGTAAGATATACTTTCAATAAATATAAATCAAAGGGCTATAATATTAAATATGTAATACTTTTAACCGCATGTTCACCTTTGTTAGATGAAAAAGATTTGATTAGAGGACTTAAGATTGCAAAACAAAATAGAACCAATTATCCTGTTTTGGGCGTTACAGAATTTCCTACTCCTATAGAATGGGCTTTAAAAAAAAATAATAATAATACAATTCAATTTTTAACTAATGATTTCTCAAAAAACTCACAAAAATTTACAAATAAATTTTATGACACTGGCACTATCGCAATTTTTAAGTCTGAAGTTTTAGAAAAATCATCAGTAAATAAATTCTTTAAAAAATTTATTCCAATGATTATACCTCGATATAAAGCTGTTGATATTGACACAAAAGAAGACTGGAAATTTGCAGAAATAATATATTCTGGTTTAAACTAATATGTGCGGTATACTTTTTTATTATGGTGATGAGAAAATATCTGTTGAGTTATTCAGGCAAGCTTTAGATTTACAATCACATCGAGGCCCTGATCATACAGGAATATATTTAGACACTTCAGAAAGAGCTGATAATGAAAATGTTTATCTTGAAAATTATGAAATTGCTCTAAAAAAAAATATTTCTCACTCAAATTTTTTTGTTGGTCATAAGAGATTAGCAGTTTTCGATTTAAGTGATAGATCAAATCAACCTTTTATAAATAATAATAAGGATTTTCTTATTTATAATGGTGAGTTTTATAATTATAAAAGTTATGCTTCATTTGAAAATATTAATTCTGATGGCCTGACTTTAAATGAATGTCTAATTAATTTTGGCTTACAATTTTTTAATAAGGTTAACGGAATGTGGGCATCAATAAATAGTGATACTAAAAATAATAAAATTTATTTATCACGTGATAGATATGGAAAAAAACCATTATATTACTACCTTGATCAAACTTGTTTTGTTGCTTCATCAGAAATAAAATCAATATTTCATATTCTCGGAAAGAAAAGAAAAATTAATATAAAAAGTCTAGCACATTTTTTTAGTTATAAAATTTCACCATTTTTTACAAATGGCGATACATTTTATAATGATATTAATTCTATATTGCCTGGAAGTGTATTTTCATTTGATTTAATAAGTAAAAAACTTGATAAGGTTTTTGATATTGATCATTTAAGTTCTGAAAAAAATAATTTATTTTTTCAAAATGAAGATAAGTTAAAACAACAATTTAAGTATGAATTTAAAGATGCTGTAGATTTAAGATTAAAAACAGATAGAAAAGTTGCACTTTTATTAAGCGGAGGTGTTGACTCATCATTAATTGCTGCAAACGTAGACAATCAAGATCTTACAAATTTAAATTTTTATACTATTTTTAATGAAAATAATATGGAGAATGATTATGATTTGTATTATTCTAGAAAAATTTCAAATATTTTAGGTGTTCAGTTAACTGAAATACCTCTCTCATATAATTTTAAAAAATATGATGGAATATTTAAAACTTTAACAAAACAACAGGAAATACCAGTAAATTTTTCAGCCACATCTATACCAACTTATTGTATTTCAAAACAAATGAATGATGATGGAATACATGTAGCGCTTGACGGAGTTGGAGGTGATGAAATTATGGGAGGATTCCCTGTCTACACCTCCCTAGCTATATCAAGTTTAAAAAATAATAAGTTTTTTAAATCATTGATTTATTATTATCAATTTAACAAATACGAAAATTCTAACTTTATGAATAGAATTAAAGTTTTATTATATATAATTTATAAAGGATTAATTAATAGAAGTTCATTATTGCCATACCAAAGAAACTCTTTATCTTTGATGGAGTATATTGGTAATAAATTTTTAAGAGAATGGATTAATCGCTTAACTCTAAATTATAAAAGGGAGGAATTATTTGATCAACTTGATAGGCAAATATACGAGATTCTTCAAGGAGGGGTTCCATACTATTTGGGTGTTTCTGATAGCGCAAATATGATTAATACTGTTGAGAGTAGATCACCTTTTTTAGATAGCAGGCTTAATAAGTATATATACATGCCAGATCATCTTAAGTTTAGAAATGGTTTCAACAAATATTTGTTGAGAGAATCACTAGAGTCAAAATTTCCTAAGGAAATATCTTGGAGAAGGCAAAAGCAAGGGTTTACTTCATATGGTTCTGAAAATTATATTCTTGAAAAAGAAAATATAGAAAAAACATTTGATAGTAATTTAGTAAGAGAATTATTAGATAAAAGTGTGAGCATCAACGATATATTAAAAAATAGATATGCGCTAAGACATTTGATTCCGTTAGCAACACTTGACCATATTTATGATTTAGCAATTTAAAAAATTTTATTATTTTCTTGTAATTAATCATTCATAGTAATATCTATCTTTTTTTTATATCGCGGGGTGGAGCAGCCCGGTAGCTCGTCAGGCTCATAACCTGAAGGTCGTAGGTTCAAATCCTACCCCC
>MDSV01132707.1_pt1 | contig 11988 bp, 8 predicted proteins | sample 810851 | NCBI WGS metagenome assembly MDSV01 (sample SAMN05326640, study PRJNA326480) | marine metagenome | isolation source: seawater | place: Atlantic Ocean: North East | collected 2012 | reverse complement strand
TAATATCATCTACTGAGCTTGATATTGTTGGGCCTGGTCTTGGGTCATTACCTTTAACACCAAATTCTGTATATAGAAATTCCGCAGCTACAGTGCCTGGAACGCCTGTACTACTTCCATCTTTATCTATTAGTTGAATACTTTGTGAACCCTCAGTACCAATAAACTTTACTCCCTCACCCTCGATATTCTCACTGGTTATCGTAAAACCACCTATTGAACCACCACTAGCTTTTATTTCACCTGACATCGTAACGTTACCATTATTTTCCAAATGAAACTTTGACGAACTTATCTCCAATAGGTCGTTACTACCACTAACAAATTGGGAACCAGCTTTACCAAAGAAAAACTTATTTGTTTCTATAGTTACTGCACTACCGCTTATTGTGGTTGTACCCGTATTCTGTATTTTCAGATTACCATCACTTGAACCACTTATGAAATTTGATTGATTTCCAAAAAAGAAATCATTTGTCTTCATCGTGACTTGGCTACCAGATAAAGATAAATTGCCAGTTGAGTTTGTGAATATGAATTTATTAGATAAACTAAAATCACCACTACTATTAGCAAAGAAACCAGTATTACTATTTCCGTGGACACCACCAGCGTTACCAGTAAAAATTTTATTTGATACCATCTTGATACCACCGATAGAACCACTATTAGCTTTTATACCACCAGATAGGAATACGTTCTCACTTGCTAATCCAAAACCAGGATTATCTGGTAAATCAACCCTATTACCTATTGCAGAACCTACAAATCCACTAAGGTCACCAATAACAAGTCTTCTCTCCATATCATAGATATTACTACCTGTTCTTTCAACCATCTCTATAAAAGGAGTTGCACCTGTCGTCGGGTTCGCATTTAGTTCTATATAACCACTACCAGTCGTGTTTGTACCCGTACCACCCAAGAATCTACCAGTCGATACTAAAACTTGACCTTCAGTATAATCCTCTGCAGGTGATACCAAACCAAAAAGAAATGCCGTATCTTTATCTAATACAAATACGTTGGCGTTATTTGCATGTGTAGCTTTAGTCGAACCATCAACACCTCTATGAACCTGTAAAATAGTCGCACTTGGTGAACCACTCACCATCATCAATTCATCATCAATCTTAATCATTCGTTTATCTAATAATCTAGCATCGTTACCATCAACTGTTAGAGATGTTTGTATCTTTGTAATCGCACCATTTAGGTCTGTGCCTGTATCGGTAATCGCTGAGCCTGTACGTGGCCCACCGAAACCTCTCTCGACATGAAGAAAACCTGTAAAGTCGGTATCGTCCTCTGGGTCTTGTCTACTAATTGAGGTTATCTTCATAAATTCTTTTGTAAAACCAGTACCAGTTACTTTTTTTGCAAATAGTATTTCACCAACCTCAAATCCACTTGCATTTTCTACTTTTAGTGCGGTCTGTGATGAGGATATTGAACTACTAAGGACGGTTGAGTTTGCTACATATAATCTACCACCAACGGCATTTACAGTTTCTTTTTCAAATACAGATGTTTTTAGTGTACCCCTAATTCTAACATTTTCAAATTCTGCTGTGCCATTACCTTTTGCACTAATTCTAAAACCTTGTAATCTTGTCGCAAAATTAGATGTCTTTATTTCTCCACTATCCTCTATTAATAAATTACTTGAACTTATTGCATTCGATGTTAATGTGAAACCACCTATTGTACCAGACGTCGCTTTTATTACACCAGCATTTGTTACGCTAAAAGGAGCAGAACCAAAACTAGCATTTCCAAGATGAAGGCCTGTACCTGGTGTAAGTGCGACTGTCGTGCCTGAACTACCACCAGTCAAAGCTGTGCTACTTATCGTAAACCCACCAATATCACCCGATGTCGCACTTAGGGCACCTGCTGGTGTAACACTAAATGGTGCACTTGAAAAAGTCGCATGACCTAATTGTATACCTGTATCGGCATCTGCTATAAATATACTGTTACCACTACCTAACGATAATGATTTATTAGTGGTGTTTAGGACAAAATTAGTCGCGGTCAAATTATCTGAACCTATACTAAACCCACCGATAGTACCACCAGCCTCTGCAGTAATCGTACCCTGCATCACAACATCACCATCATTCTGTAGATGGAAATTAGAAGAGCTTATTTCAATATTACCACCACTACCACTTACGAATTGTGATTGACCACCCAAGAAAAATGTTGGTGCTGCTACTGTCACTTGTGAACCACTTATTAGTGTCTCACCTTTTGCTTGTATTTTTATGTTACCAACACTACCACTTATAAAATTACCAGCTGTTTCACTACCTAAAAAGAATCTTGATGCTCTAACATCAAAAGAACTACTATTATCATTACTTGCATCGATAGTTCGAAACTTGAAAAACGACTCATTTGTGCCGGTATTACCGTCATGTATCTCTAAACCACTACCTCGATAATTATCAGCACTTACTCCACCTGGTGAAACTGAACCACTCCACATGAAAAATCCACCAACCCCATGTTGTGAAGCACTTATAAAACCCTTGTATGGTACTGAACGAATGAAGGCTGAATTACCACCTTTCATTTCAATTCCAGCACCTTGAACATTTCCTATTGTTACAGTTCCTTTCAGTAGGTTATCATCACCTTGAATTAATAATGCTTCTCCTTGTACCTCAACATCTTTTATCTCAGATATTTCCTCGGCTTCAACATTATCTTGTGTGTAATAATTTAATATGAATCTAAATCTATCTGGTCTTTGTGTGTTGATAGGAATTGGTACTCTAATCTTAAATTGGTCAGGTGAGAAACCTGTATCTAAAGCTGGACGTAGGGAGATATCTTGTATTATCCACTCACCAGATTCAACTCTTAATTTTATTACGGTGTCATCATTACTAATCCTATCTAACTTGAATGGTATTGTAAAAGCGTGTGATATTTTTTCATAATTTAATTCATCAGGGTCACTATCCCCTAAAAATAGTCCAACTTTGTTACCATTCTCATCTCTGATAGTTGTTCCGTAGGAATCAATATTGGCATATTTTGGATTGTTATCATCTGCAATATTTGAGCCTGAAACGTGAAAGAATATTTTAGCCTCTTTTTTGGTAGTTCCATCACTTTGTTTCTTTGGGCCTTTCTTTCCAAAAACCCTAAAAGATAATTCATATACAACATCTTTATCTACTGTAAATTTAGTCTGTGCTTTATCTAATGAGAAAGAACCGTTTTCATTGATACCACCAAAACTACCTGATAATTTTACCGAATCTATAAATTTTGTGTTATCGTAAGATGATGTGATGTTAAATTGTGTGTTCCAATATTTGTCTATGTGGGTTTGACTTTGAAAGTAACCCGTCCTCTTGACACCTGATGGGGATGTTGTATCGACTAATAATTGTGGTGATTCTAAAACAGTCTCTAACAAAACAGGAAAATCACTTATTCTTGTCATACTACCACCAGATACCCTAACTCTGTAAACATCACCGCTAAATGTCCTAGCATTTTTTATCGTCAGGTCTACAAAAGAATCAAAAGCAAATGAAGATGTGGTCGCCACTACATTATCAACAAACGACATCGTAAAATTAGCACGAGGTGGGCCCTGTACACCTGGTGGGGCGTAAGGGTGATTTCCAAAATCTGCTAAATAATATTTTGCCTGTTCGTTACCACCAGGCCCGTACCTAAAATAAAATGGTTCTTTTACATGAACTTCTTTATCATTGACTACTTTTTCAATAGAGCCAGTATAATCTGAAATAAACACTGCTGCATTTTCTAAGTTTGTGTCACCACCCGCTAAATCTAACGCGCTTGGAAAACTACCAAAGCCTGTTCCTATCCCTACATTACCTTCACCAATAAATTGTTTAGGAGCAAAGACAGTAATACTTTCTTTAGGTATTCTTATTTCTCCACCCACCATTTTAGAATTAAACGTACCTGAACCTGTAGCACGAATCTTCATTACTGGTGGTTCCTCTGATAATACTAATCTTGGGCTTGATATTCTAGCAAATTGGGACGGCACTCTCTCTTCACCAGTCTTGAATTCTTTTTTATTGAGTATCTCTGTTATATTTCCACCAGGCCCGTCTTTTAAATCACTTACATCCTCCTGTAAATTTACATTTGCTGCAGTATCTTTTTGTGTTGTACCAGTAGAAGTCGTTGTTGTGTTTTGTGGGTTTGGATAATACCTATCTGGTGTCGTAGCTCTTGTTGATAATCCTGTAAGACCACTGCCTGAGACGGTAACGGTCGCTGCGGTGATAGTGCCTGGTGCGATTAATCTTTTTTTAACAACCTCTTGTGCGGTGATTATAGGCTTTTTGTAGAATAATATTGGAGATGTGTTTACAACTTTTGCAACATCAATATTTATCTTAGTCTGATACCTAACATTATACCTACCAATGAAATTTATCGGTATATTAAACGGTACTTTATCCTCATCTAATTCGGCCAATATTGATAATGTTGCGGCACCACCGACATTAATAGGTGGTCTGTAAACCTCAACACTAACATAACTGTATGGTAATGTTGGTAATCCGTATTGATTTAGTCTATACTTAATAGGATTTACGAATATCGTATTACCTAATCGGTCAAGTATCTCTATCTTGAGTTTTACACCTTCTTTTAAGAATTCAGAGCCAAAAATCTTGAAAGTGTTTCTACCTTGACTAAAAACATCAGGTAAATCTTTTACAACTATAAATTCGTTTTCGGTATCCTCTACAAAAACATCGACTAAATCTAAATCTTGCCTTATTAATCTACGTGGGATTATATTCATGAAAACTCCTAATATAATATAAATATTGTGATAAATAATTACTTATAAAAAGGAGTAAAAAAGTAGGTAAAAAATACTTATTGATATGGAAGAATTTGTAACAATTAAAATAAGAAAAGAATACCGTGATATGTTAAAGGATTATTCTAAAAATCACGGATATAAGATGTACTCGTTAATAGAACATTTGATAAAAGAGAAGTGTACTAAGAAAATATTATACTCTAATCGTAAATAATATTACTAAAACCTTTTTCTTTCTTTACCTCTAATAATGTATCCACGGCATCTCTCATAGAATCTATATGTGATACAATCAATGTAAACTGAAATTGTGATTTTAAATATTGGAAAAGATTGTAAACTGAGTTTAGGTTGTCTGAATCCATTGTGCCCCAACCCTCATCGATAGCTAAGAAATTACTACGTGGTAAATTAGATACGTTGATTAATCCTACCCTTATTGCAAGAGATGATATGAATCTCTCCATACCACTACTTAATTCTAGCGGCCATATATTATCTTGGTCGTAGACTATATAATTATTTATATTTTTACCATCCATCTCAAAAATCATCTGAAAATCTACTAATTGTGATAATATGTTGTTTACCTCACCCTCAATAGTTGGAAGAGCTTTTGTAATAAGTTCATAAGGAACACCATCTCGTTTTACAGCATCAAGGTAATATTCATAGGCTTCATATTTCTTTTCAAGGTCGGCTACCTTATCTATGTTATCTAAAATATTTTTTCTTTTTGTATCTAATACTTTTATCTCTGCAAAAACAGAATTTATTTCTCTATTTACTTTATCTAATTTATAATTGGTATCACTTAAATTATCCTCGGTGGTTTGTATTTCTTTTTCTATATTTGAATTATAAACTATATCCTGTTCTTGTTCATAATATTTTTGTATCTTCTCTTCGTTAAAATTAAGTTGATTCACATAATTTTTTTGTTTTTCATCTAGTAATTGTTTTGTTTGTTTAGATTCATTTATAAGGGTTGATATTTTTTCTAAGGCAGTTTTTGTTTCCTTGTAATCTGTGTGATTACTATCAAACTTAATCCAATTGTTATTATACCACTTATTATATCCATCTATTCTGATTAATAAGTCCTTGACTTTTTTCTTATCATCATCGATAGATTTTTTTGTTTCAATCGCATCTAATGTAAAAGGATTTTTCATACAATAATCACAACTCTCATCATATTCTAAATCACCGAGTTTTTTTATCTTCTCTAATTTTATGTTTACCTTTTGTTTTATATTTTCTAATTCTTCTTTTAATTTTAGACCTTTTTTATCTACTTCTAACGCGTCATTATATTTTTGTAAAGTATCGTTATCAGTATGAAAAGAAATTTTGTTTTCTAAATCCTGTTTATCATTGACCCTTGTATCATAATCTTTACTAGCAGATTTATGTTGATTTTTTATACCGTTTATTGACTCATTGATAGAATCTCTTTCATCTTCGAGTTCATCAATATTAGAAATTGACTTATCTATTGTTTTAAGTTTTCTTGTGAGTTCCCTAACACTATCCTCTTGCACCTTTTTTGTTTTATCTATAACCTCTTGTGCTTCTAATAGTTTATCATGTTTTTTCTCAAACTCTTCCTTGTTTGTCTTTATATCTGATAATTCTCGTTCCCAATCATTTCTCTTAAAATTCTTAAGAATGGCAGATACCTCTCTAATCTCCTCATTTGCTGATGACCATAGTTTATCAAATATTTCAAGACCCATGAATTGTGCTAATAATGTCTTTTTTTCTTTTTGTGTTTTTTCAATAAATACTGAGTTGTCTGTTTGTGATGATAATGCTGTAAGAATAAAATCATCATAGGTTCCTATTACCTTACGAATGTTTACCTGTGTTGTTCTTCTCTGGTCACCATTCATAGATATTTTTTCTCCACCATCATCTAAGGTATAAAAATCTATATCAACCTTTACGTTACCCTTTCTTTGCTTTTTGGCTTTCTTTTCGATAAAGTAATCTTGACCATCAACCTCAAAATTTAATTTACAATAAAAATCACCCTTTTTATTATTGAGAACATTCTCTGCACGAAATGCTCTAGTACAGGTGTCGAATAAACAAAAAGAAAGAGCATCTAAAAGAGAAGATTTACCTGATGCATTTGGTGCAAATATACCAACTACACCATTTAGTTTTTGAAAATCAACTTTATTATCACCACCATAACTAAACATATTTTCAAACTCGAAAGTTTTTATCTTCCAATGAACATTACGATATACTTCTTCTTCGGGAATAGACTGATTTAGTGACTCGTTGATATTTTTAATTTTTAACATTACATCATCTGTAACATGATGATTATTGTTTAAATATTTCTGTATTAGGTTGAACTGAACATCAGATTCACTTATGTCTCCGACAGTTATTTTATCATTTCTAACTCTATCTGTGTTATATAAAGCATCTGTCCTAGTCACAACAATTTCTTTTATACCGTACTTTTTGTGTAAAATGGCTAAACATTTTTTTAGTTCTGATGGTTGAGTATTAGAAGCTCTTATTCTTACTCTGGCCTTTTTTGGCATTCTTTTTATTTCTGGTAACTCACCACCATCTATATCAAGAGTGATATAACCATAGTCGTTTGGTATCTCAATATACTTTGACTTACGTTTTGGGACATCCCATAAAAGATAACCATGAGACAAACCCTCACCGTGATTTTGTTGGACTAAGGAACCACAATATGATATTGTTTCTTCTTTATTTAGATGTTGTCTTTTATGTATATCACCGAGTAAGCCTAAGTCATACCCTTTGAATTTATCTATGTGAACATCGGATGGTAGATGGAAACCTAAATCAGTCTCAGCTCTATCAACAGTCCCATGAAATAAAACAACCTTAGTATCACCCTCAACATCATCAGCTAGAATAAAGTCTTCTTCTTTTGTCCAACAATCCCATACAACAAAAGATACATCAGCACATTTATAAACTCCACTATCTTTAAGGTAATGTAGGTTTGGGTGATTTAGATTATTTACGATTGGTGTTAAAACATCTAATCGAGATAGATTGTTCAGATTACAATCATGATTACCAGCTATGATAATTGTAGGAACAATATCTGATAGATTCTTAAATAGTCTTGATAATTGGTCTACAAGCTCAGGTGACATATCCGTTTTTGAATGTGCTATATCTCCACCGATGTAAACAACTGAATTATCTTTATTTTTTTCTATTTCCCTATAGGTTCTTTCAAAAACCTCTTCGTATTCCGAGTGTCTCCTTAGATTACGAATTTGTATGTCTGATATATGGTGTATGTATTTTAATTTTTTAAATGGAACATTTATTTTTTGCAAATTAAAAACCTTTTAGTTTATATTTCATTAAATCTGAAAATTTTGTCGTGGATGTATTATTTATATTTTTTATTAAGTTCTCAAAACCGATTTCATTTGGGTCTTTGTCATTCAATAACATAACCTTAACTTCTATGCCTTCATTCATAAACATATCTGTCATCTTAATTGTATCTGATATTGCATCATTATCTAAAGCTAAATATAAAGTTTTAACCCCAAATTCAATTATTTTTTTCTGTAATGACTTTGATACTGTTTTACCGAATAAGGGTATTGCATTTCTCTTAAACGACATGGCATCAAAAACACCCTCACATAAAATAATCGGTTCATCCCAATTTATAAAAATATCAAAACCAATAATATCTTTCGATGTCGGTGAGTTTTTATATTTCATCTTACCGTTATAAAAATCACGACCAACAAAGAAGTTTAATTTACCATTCGAATCATATGATGGAATTATTATTCTATTTGAGTAAAGACCTGAATCACAATAACCTATATTATATTTTATTATGTCCTCGTCGGTAATACCCCTTTTATACAAATAAGTTAGTGCGTGTCTTTTAACGATACCATCTGTACCATTCCAAAGAGGTTTAAAATCATCAGGTAATTTTACAATGGATTTTTTATCTTCCTCTTTTATCCTATAAAATTTATTCTCACCAACTAACTCTACAAGTTCATCAAATTGTTCTTTTGTAGCTGATACTTTTTTGAATAACTGAAAAAAGTTTCTACCACCAACATTTGATACCCAACAATGCCATTTACCAGTCTGAGTATTTATTTGTAACTTTCTTTTATGATGTGTTATAAATGGTGACCAATACATATACTCATTTTGTTTTTTGAGCTTGATACCATTATTATTCAAAACCCTATTTAATAAATTTACCAATTTATTCATCTAATAATTCTAGTAACCTTTCAAATTCTAAAACTGCATAAGTCTTAGTTCTGTTTCTTTTAAATATTAACAAGGGTGAGTGAGAACCACTATTTTTTTCCGCCTGCTCTAATGATGACCATATATTTAATTTTTCTTGATTTTTACACTCTACACTAAATGGAAATAGTTTTCGTGCTGCAGGTGATAATAAAACATCTTCACCACTATCACCCATAGTTGTTGAACGCACATCATCATCTTCTAATGTATTAAATTTTTCGAGGATAAGGTCTCTAACCTTGTTTTGTAACCGTTTACCTTTGTTCTTTGCCGAACGAGATTTCATCTGGATATTATTCTTTTCTTATATTTTTTAAAAGAACCTATAATAACTATTAGTCAAAAAGCTCAAATCAAATTTTATTTTTCACTTTTTGATATTCTCTTCTACCCCACTTTTCTGCTATTTCTTCAAACTTATTATCATCATGAAAATCACCACCTTTTTGTACTGCTATCTCACCTGCCATAGCATAAGCTTTTTCATATTTTTTGACACCCATTTTTTTTCTATCCAATGCGTGTTTGATTTCATGTAAAACAGTAATTAGGAATTCTTTGACTGTAGGATATGATGGTCTTAGATTGATAGTGTCTGTAACCCAATCATAATCTGCCATATTTTGACCACGAGTAAATTTAATTTTTGACTTAAGACCATATTTTTTTACGAGTTGTCTTGCTGTTTCTAAATAATCTATTCTTTCTATTAGTAAGTGTTCAAACAGATTGTCCGTAATTTTCTTAACTCTATCATCAAACGGCTCTGGCAAATCGAATAACCTGTAATAACCCCAATCTATATGTTCATGACCTATATGTGCTGTAATTTTTTTATCACCTTTACACGTAAAGACATGAAAGTCACCACCATTTTTCTTTTTTGCAACATGAGATAATTTTATAGGTCTATTTAGAATTATTTGGGTCTCTTCAGTAAACTCTCTGTGTGCACCATCCTCAGGTGTTTCATCTACGTGACGATGACCTTTTGGAATACCCCATCTACCACTAATACTCTGAACACAAAGTAACTCATCATCAACAATATACGCGATACCAGCAGCATGTTTACTATCTTTTTGTTCTAATAAATTTTTTATGTTAATCATTTGGATAATTCTTTACTGGCGTAATCTTGTAAAACATCAGGATACCAAGCGTGAATAAATAAAGCTAGACTAACTTTCATGGCTCTGTACCAATGTTCCCAATATCCCAAACCATTATCACGGAGATGTTTCATGACCTACCAAGTCCTACAAGCCCAATATCTTGCCTTATATTTTGGGCCTGGATTATCACAATTGTGTCTGGCCCTAAACGATTTTCTTGCTGCAGGGTTTGATTTTCTTATTCTCATTGTACCACCCTTAGCATCACCGCCTTGTCCAAAGTTTACCTTGACCACATTACCCTTGTTATTTTTGACGTAAACTTTAAACTTTTTCCTATCACCCTGCATAATCTTGTTAAGTTTAACTTTTCTACCTTGGTACTCAGCCTCCGACATTGGTTGTTCATCTTTTGGAAATTCGAATGTATATCCACAAGACTCGTTTGATTCATTTTCCCAATAGATGTCTACGACCTCTTTAACACAATTAGGCACTAACTTACCACCTTTTTTCTTCATGCCTATTTGTTGGTAACCAACCCAACAAGTACCTCGTTTTTCATTCATTATACTAACCCTTTTTCCAACCTCCGCCAGCAGCCTTGTATTGTTTAGCTGCCCAAGCATTTGCATAAGCTGATGGGTATACGTCGAACTTCTTTTTGGCTTGTGATTTATAGTAAGACCATTTAGATGGATTTGTAGGAACATTCTTTTCAAAGAATAATTCAAACCTCTCCTCTATGAAGGCCTCTTTTACTATTTGTTTTAGTTCGTCAACTTTCACTTTTTTTCTCTTTTTTCTTGGATGTGAGTGTGAGGACTCGTCCGTTGGATTGAGCCTATCTACACTTACATTTTTGTAAAGTTTATTACCGAATTTAATATCAACTATCTCAACCTTACCATCTTCACTTAATGAGTGCCATTTTACTTTTCCGACACCCTCATTTTTTCGCTTAGGAGACCCCCAAGTCGCGTGGTGGAATCATTGATGTTGAACTGATTTATTATAAGTATCCATATTATTACCTATTTTCGTTTTTTTCTTCCTGCACAATGTGCTTTTTGACTGAATCCCTTTGGGTTGTTACAATCTATACTCTTCTTATATTTCCGACTCCACTTTTTTTCCTTTACAACTTCATATAAGTGAAGACAACCACAATCAAATTTTTCTACAAGATATCTATGCACCTGTTTTGACCTTTGTGGTCTTTTGTCCTTTGCTTCTTTCACCACCTTTTTTTGCATCACCTGCTTTTTTCTGTGCTGCTCTTTTTCTTTTGACAAACGATGCTCTTCCTTTTGGCCCCAACTTCGCAGCTTTTGCTTTGGATAGACAGGCTGAATATGGGGCACCTTTTTCAGCATCACCACATTTACCTAATCTTTTACCTGTCGAGGAATATCTATCCCAACCACCGCCACCTGCACCACCTTTACCACCTTTACCAAACCATTTTCGTAAATCTTCATTGGTAGCTGCTCCACAAAATACACATAGGTTGTCTTTTATTAATCTTATTGCTTCTTGAGTTCTTTTATTCATTATACAGATAAAGCCCTTTTATACCATCCATAAATAAATCTCTCTTGCTCTGGTTTTTTATTTACTAAATCGTAATAGTGTTTAAGACGATAACAACGAACCCTATCGGTGGAGGGTTTGTATTTAGCCAAAGCACCCTTTGTGCCTGGCCCGAATCCACCGTCAACT
>MDSV01040749.1_pt1 | contig 11988 bp, 11 predicted proteins | sample 810851 | NCBI WGS metagenome assembly MDSV01 (sample SAMN05326640, study PRJNA326480) | marine metagenome | isolation source: seawater | place: Atlantic Ocean: North East | collected 2012 | reverse complement strand
TTTTATATTATATTATTTTTAGAATTATAATAATCTTTCCTCTTTATCAAATCATTTTACTTTTGATTGCTTTTTTATTTGGTGAATTTAATTATTTCATAGAATTTGAAAAAAAAACTTTTAGAAAATTATTTTTAAGCAAAAAGTAATTACTTGAAATTTTTTATAAATAAATATATATGAAATAAGGGGCTTATATTATGAAAAAAAAAATACATCCTGATTATCATGAAATTACAGTAGTAATGACCGATGGTACTAGTTTCAAAACAAAATCTACTTATGGAAAACCTGGAGATACACTAAAACTTGATATAGATCCAATATCTCATCCAGCTTGGACAGGTCAACATAGAATTTTAGATTCTGGTGGACAAGTAGCAAGATTCAATAAGAGATTTTCTGGAATAGGTTCAAAAAAAGATTAATCTTTAATTTTTTCAAAACTAAAGAATTTTGAAAAAAATCTTTGAAGTTCTATCAAAAGCTTTAGTCTATTTAATCTCAATTTTGGATTTTTATCATTTACCATAGTCCCATTAAAAAAGTTAATGATAATGTCATTTGATCCTATGAAGATTTCAAGAAGTTTTTTATCAAATTTAAATTGAAAATCATTTTTATTAAAAATTAAAATTATTTTTTTGTAATAATTATATAATTCTTTTTCACTTTGAGTTTCAAATAATGTCACGTTTATTGATTTTGGTAATTTATTTTTATCTATATTTTTTATAATATTAAATATTCTCTTATAGTTTTTTAAAAATAACTTCCCTTTTTTTGAATTTATAAAGTCTTTTAACTTTATAATATTTTCTCTAATTAAATACAGCGTTTTATTTGAAATCATTGAATTTGACAAGGCGGAGTCAATTAAATCAATTGAAAATTTTTCGTCTATTAATATTATTTTAAATCTCTCAAGAATGAACTTAATCAAAGCTTCTTTTATTGAATTTTGATCAGTTGTTGTTGTTTTTAAACTGATGCTAAACAAATGATATAAACTAATTTCAACTCGCCTATCTAGTAATATCCTAATAATCCCATTACCTGATCGTCTAAGTGCGTAGGGATCTCTTGAACCAGTTGGTTGTAATCCTATTGAAAAAAAACTTGTCAAAGTATCAAGATTATTACTCAACGATAAAATACACCCAAGATCATTCCTAGGAATATCATCTTCTTGGCGTTTGGGTTTATATTGATCCATTAAAGCTATTTTAAATTCGTTATTATATCCATTATATTTCGAATAATATCCTCCCATTATTCCTTGCAATTCTGGAAATTCTCCAACCATATTTGAAATTAAGTCTACTTTTGAATATAGACCAATATTTGAAGCTTGTTCTATATTCTCATATTTAAAATATTGTATCAATGAAACTGTAAGGTTTGATATCCTAGTACTTCTATCAAGTAAGTTACCTAAACCCTCAAAAAAAGAAACCTTTTCTAAATTTTTCAATAAATAGTCAAATGAAGTTTCAATATCTGACTCCCAAAAAAATAATGCATCAGATAATCTTGCTTTTAAAACTTTTTCATTTCCAAAGATAATAGTTTTGTCATTTTTTTTTACTTTTGGAGTATTGGCAACAACAATAAAATAGGGAGCTGTTTTATTTGATTGATCTAAAATTGTAAAATATTTTTGATGAACCTTCATACTTGTTGATAAAACTTCAAAAGGAAGTTTCATAAATTTTTTTTCAATTTTACCTAACATAGTATTTGGGAATTCAACTAAGGCATTAACTTCCTCGAGTAATTTTAAATCATCATGAAGTTTTAAATTATTACCTTTTAAAATTGAATTAATTTGGCTTGAAATTACTTTTTTTCTTTCAATCCTATCTACATAAACAAAAACTTTTTTCATTTTTTTTTTGTAAGATTGAATATTATCTATTTTCACTTTCTTACTATAAAATCTATGTCCAAATGTATAATTTGAGAAAACTATTTTTTCTTCATTCCCAAATGAAATTTTTCCATTTATTTCTTTATCGTCAATCAATAACAAAATATTTCTTAATGGTCTTGCCCACTTAATTTCTGAGTTACCCCATCTTTGGCTTTTGGGCCAATTAAAGTTTAAAATTATTTCTTTTATTATCTCTGGAAAAAGCAATTTTGTATTTTTCCCTTTCAAAACTTTTTCAATAAAAAAAAACTCTCCTTTCTTAGTTTTTTTTCTATTTAAATTCTTTTTTTTCTCATTATGTGTTTTTAAAAAACCGTTAATAGCTCTATCTTCAGCAAAAATACTTGGACCTTTGATTTCTATAAATTGATTCTCTTGTTTTTCATCTATATTTCTTATGAAGAGTCCCAAACGTCTAGGAGTTGAATACAACTCATGGCCTTTAAAACTTATCCCTCTACTTTTACAAGCCTTCTCAAATAATTTTAGAAATTCTAATTCAGCATCGTTTTGCATTCGTGCAGGTATTTCTTCAGAGAATAACTCAATTAGACAATTAACGGTTTTTTTAATCATTTTTACCTAACCAATTTAAACAACATAAACGTGACAGATTTCTAACTTTTAAAATATAACCTTGTCTCTCCGAAACTGACACAACACCTCTGGCATCTAATAAATTAAAAAGATGACTTGCTTTAATACATTTATCATAAGCTGGCAAAACTAACGGTGGTTTGTTATTTAAAAGAGAGATACACTCTTTTTCACAATCTTCAAAATGTCTAAACAACATTTCTGTATTAGCTTTTTCAAAATTATATGTAGAATACTCGATTTCAGACCTTAAAAAAATATCTCCATAAGTCTTTCCTCCTTTATTTTTTGCTATACCATCAAAGTCTATCTCATAAACATTATCAATGTCTTGAATATACATTGCCAACCTTTCTAAACCATAGGTAATTTCTACCGCTACTGGTTTTACTTCTAAACCACCAAATTGTTGAAAATAAGTAAATTGCGTAATTTCCATTCCATCACACCAAACTTCCCAACCCAGTCCAGCAGCTCCTAAAGTTGGGCTTTCCCAGTCATCTTCCACAAACCTAACATCATGTTCTAAATGATTAAGATTTATAGCCTTTAAACTTTCTAAATATAAATTTTGAATATCATCTATAGAAGGTTTTATAATGACTTGAAATTGATAATAGTGCTGCAACCTATTTGGATTATTTCCATACCTTCCATCAGTTGGCCTCCTAGAAGGCTGAACGTAAGCTGCTCTCCAAAAATAATCTGGACCTAAAACTCTTAAGGCTGTAGCAGGGTGAAAAGTTCCTGCCCCTACTTCCATATCATAAGGTTGCAAAATCAAACAACCTTTACTAGACCAAAATTGTTGTAAGTTAAGAATAATATTCTGGAAGGACATTTTTTTCATGTTAGTTTTCAAATATAAATCAAAATTAGAAATGTTTTTAGTAATAAAAATTAATTGTTAACAGGACATTTTTCGTTATCACAATTTACACCAGTACTCCATAATCCACACACCTTACATTGAAAAGCATCTAAATTTTCATCATCTTTATTTTGTTGTTTAAATATTTTTGAGTTCTTATTTTTTTTTTCTAAAAATTTAAAACCATACCATACAATCAATAATATAATTAGAAGCCAAAAAATTTTATTTATTGAAAACAACACTCTATAAACCAAATTTTCCTAAATTTATTTTTTCTTCAACTCTATCTATAAGGTTTTCAAATGCAATACTTATTAAATTACCAAAATCAAAAAGCTTTCTCTTTGGAGAATATTCTTTTATTTTTACATTTTCACCAAATCTTTCTTTTAAAACTTGTTTCATTTCACCTATTTCATCAACTAAACCTAAATTTTTAGCTGACTCTCCAGACCAAAAATTACCAGAAAAAATTTCTTTATTATCTAAATCTAGTTTACTTCCACGTCTAGATTGAACAAATTCTATAAATTGATTATGTAATTCATTTTGAACATTTCTAAGTTTTTTTATATCTTCCTTTTTCTCTGGAGAAAAAGGATCTAAAATAGACTTATTTTTACCAGCTGTATAAATTCTTCTTTCAACACCAAGTTTTTCTATTGCCTTATTAAATCCAAAACCAGAAGAAATAACACCAATAGAACCTACAATTGACGCCTTACTTGCAAAAATTTCATTTCCTGCACAAGCCAGCCAATAACCCCCAGATGCTGCCACATCTTCTACAAAAGATAGAACTGGTATGTTTTTTTCACTAGACAACTGTATTATACGTTTTGCTAAAAACTCAGACTGGACTGGCGAACCTCCCGGAGAATTTATTAACAAAGCTACAGCTTTGACATTTTTATTTTGAAAAGCCTGTTCAATTGACTTATCAAAATCTTGAATATTCAGTCCCTTTCTTCTACCCATATTTGGAGCAATAACTCCTGTGAAAATAATCGAAGACACTAATTTTTTTTTTCTAAATTTAAACATTTAAACCACAGTTATTTTTATTTCATTACTATTCTTAATATCTCATATTCAACCAGAAACCCAGTTTTTTTAAATAGAATTCTATTTTTTCTATATAAATGTATCGCAAGTTAATATTAAGAGTTTATATAATTATTTTTTTTAAAGAAAAACAAGTATAAATAAATTCTATCAAAAGTTATTCAAAAACCATAATTTAAGCTGGTGAAATAAAAAGTATCTTGAAAAAAAATTTCTTTTGTTAAATTTACAATAATTGTAAATAAATATACCTATTAGTATCAAAAGAGTTAATGTAATATAGAATAAACAGTTTTTTTAAATTATGTCGAATAAACAAAATATTAGTCTTGAAAATTCTTTTTCTGAGAGTTTAAAAAAAGTAGATTTTGAAATTTTTAACAGATTAGATAAAACTTTACCCTTACTTGCTAAGATTGGTTCTCATTTGATAAAAGCAAAGGGGAAAAGAATAAGACCTATTCTAACTCTAGCAATGGCAGCCCAACTAAATGACTTCTCTAAAAAACCAATTTTACTGGCAACTGCAGTAGAGTTTATACATACTGCAACGCTACTTCATGATGATGTTGTAGATGACTCAGATTTCAGAAGAGGCGTAAAAACTGCTAATAAGGTTTGGGGTAACGAAGCCTCAGTTCTTGCTGGCGATTTTTTATTTGCTCAAGCATTCGACCTTATGGTCGAGACTAACTCCTTAGAAGCTCTTTCTTCTCTAGCAAAAGCGTCCTGCAAAATAACTCAAGGTGAGTTTATGCAAATGCAAATCTCTAATAAACCTAATACAAAGATTGAAGATTACTATGAGGTTATTGGTGGGAAAACTGCCCAATTGTTCGGCTCGGCTTGTGAATCTGGAGTAATAGTAGCTAATGGCTCAAAAGATCAAATCAAAGCTGCACACACATATGGATTTAACATTGGATTGGCTTTTCAAATAATTGATGATGTAATTGATTATACTATGGAGAAAAGTATTTCTGGTAAAAATATTGGAGATGATTTTAAACTAGGTAAAACTACTTTACCTATTATTTTAGTTTGGAACAAAAGTAACAAAAAAGAAAAAGACTTTTGGATGAGAACAATTAATATGTTGGATCAAAATGAAAATGATTTTGAATTTGCAAATAATATTATGAGAAAATATAAAATAATTGAAGAATGCAAAAATATAGCAAATGAGTTTATAAAAATCTCTCTTTCCTCTCTTAATCTATTTCCTGAAAATAAATATAAATATCCTTTAATTAATTTAGCCCATGAAAGTTTAATACGAACTAAATAATTTGATGAAAAAAAAATATAAAATCCCTTCAAATAGATTAAATAGTTTAACAGAAATTAGAAAAAATTTATTTAATGTAATTAAAAGTAATAAAAAACTTAATTTAAGAACTCTTTCTAGAGAATTAGGTAAAAATGATGCCTATCTCCAACAATATATCAAAAGAGGAAGTCCAAATTACCTACCAGAAGAAGAAAGATCCAGATTATCCCAAATTCTTGATTTAAATTATAATGAGCTTACTCCAAATTGGATTTTAAAAGATAATAAAAATGAAACTTTAAAAATTGATGTAGTAAAGAAAGCCATACCAACTGATAGTCTATATCTACCAATAGAAATTTTTCAAGATATGAAGTTATCTAAAAAAGAAAATTTGAAGTTTTGTAAGTTTATTCTAACTAATGATAAAAAAACCTTTATATACACAATTGTAGATTTTGGTGTTACCAAGTTTGAAGATAACAATAATTATATATTAAATGACAACAATAACCTATTTTTAGTAAATTTATCTCTTGATAAAGAAAATATGATTAAAAATGATAATAGATTAATAGTAAAACCGTTAGAAAAAAAATTTTCATCCTTTCGAATAAAAGAAAGCAAGTTATACATTTTTGGAAAGATTATTTATAAAAGTAATAACATTTATAAAATTTGAACGTGAATAGTTTTAAAACTAATAAAACACAGTCTGATGAATTAGTGGAGATAGAAATTGCAAAACTTAATAAGTTTGGATTAGGTAGTTTAAAAAAAGTAACTCCTAATTACGGGTTATGTTTTATTGATGTTCCTTATACACTTCCAGGTGAAATTTCATTGATTAATATCAATAATTATAAAAAAACATTAATTGAAGGTTCTCTTGTAAAATTAAAAACTTATTCAACAGATAGAATAAAACCTATATGTAAACATTTTGCAAAATGTGGTGGATGCTTAATTCAACATTTGGATTTTAAAAAATATTTAGATTGGAAATTTAACTTAATATTTAATCCAATTTCAAAAATTTCTCCTCAAACAAAATTTGATAAAATTTTTTGTACAGAAAATTTTACAAGAAGAAGAGCAAAAGTATTTGTTAAAAAAGAAAAAAATAAATTTTTTATTGGGTTTAAGCATTTTAGATCTAATAAAATAGCAGATATATCACAATGTATTATCCTTGATTCCAAAATTTTAAAAGTTATCAATTCAATTAACGAATTATTAGAAAAAATATTGGATAATGGTGATGAACTAGTTTTGCATTTAAACAAGCTTGATGCTGGAATAGACATATTAATTGAGACAAAAATAAAATTTAATTTTCAACAATTGAGTTTTTTAACAAAATGGTCTTTATCTAATAATGTAGTAAGAATTTCTCTAAAAAAAAATAGTAATCAATTTGAACTAATTGGTTTATTTGATAAATTGTCATTAAATTTGTTAAATTCTAATCTATATATGCTACCTCCCCCTGGTGGTTTTTTTCAAGCCACAAAATTTGCTGAAGAAATTTTAGTAAACAGTATTTTAAAATACTTGAGCATACAAAAAAAATATAAAATTATTGAATTATTCTCTGGAGCAGGAACAATTACTTTGCCTTTATTAAAAAACAAACACAAGTTATATGCTTTTGATCTAAATGAAAATTCTATAAATAGTTTAGTGAAAGCTGCAAAAGAACAAAACCTCTATAATAACCTTCAAACTTCAATAGAAAACCTAATTAAAAACCCCATAGAACCTAATTTTTTAAACAGTTTTGATGCAGTAATTATTGATCCTCCAAGGTCTGGAGCAAGGAACCAATTTTTAAAATTAGCAAAGTCAAAAGTCAAGTTAATCATCAGTATTTCATGTGACACTCAATCATTTGTTTCAGATACTAGAGTCTTGCTAGAAAATGGTTATAAATTAAAATTTTTAATACCCATTGATCAATTTTTATATACCCATCACTTAGAAATCATTGGTTTTTTTGAAAAAGCATGATTTTTTTAACCTGTTATCCCGATCTGCCACGGAGCAAATTCATGGCGTCCGAGATTTAAAATTTCACTTTTTGTTTTTTTTCCAGAGGCAAATGATATAAATTCTTCAAAAATTTCAGCACCCATTTCATCAATATTCTTATCACCATCAATTACCAATCCACAATTAATATCCATATCTTCATTCATTTTTTTGTAAAGTTGTGAATTAGTTGCAAGTTTTATAGATGGAGTTGGCTTTGCACCAAAACATGAGCCTCTTCCAGTTGTAAATGCTACTAGATTTGCACCTCCAGCAATCTGACCTGTTGCGGAGACAGGATCAAAACCTGGTGTGTCCATAAATACAAAACCTTTTTTATTTACTCTTTCTGCATAATTATAAACTTCCATTAATCCCGTTGTGCCGCCTTTCATTGCTGAACCTAATGATTTTTCTAAAATATTTGCAAGTCCACCTTTTTGATTTCCTGGGCTTACAGTTCCGTTAATTTGCACATCCCTTCCTACTGAGTAAACATTTTTCCACCAGTTAACTTTGCTCATTAATTTTTCTGCTACAGAAACATTTACAGCTCTGGCTGTTAAACTATTTTCAACGCCATAAATTTCAGGAGTTTCAGATAAAATAGCTGTACCTCCATGACTAACTAATATATCTACAGCTTTTCCTAAAGAAGGATTAGCAGACAAAGAAGAAAATGCATCTGAACCACCACATTGAAGACCAACCGTCAGATTAGATAAAGCAACCTCTTCCCTTTGAACTTTATTGGCCTCATCTAACATTTCTTCTACACATTTTATACCAGCTTTAATTGTAGCGGTTGTACCACCATTATCTTGCATAACTAAAGTTTTTAAATTTGAACTTTCATGTAACCCTTGATTAGAAAACAGACCATTAACTTGACATCTTTCGCACCCTAATCCAACCACTAAAGATGAGGCAACGTTTGGATGATTTATATATCCCCCGAGAGTTCTATGAAGCAAGTCCATAGGTTCTCCTGAAAGTTCCATTCCACATCCTGTAGAATGACTAAATGCAGCAACACCATCAACATTAGGATAATTTTTAAGAATTTCATCAGTAAAATATGCTGCAATTTCATGGACAACAGTAGCTGAACAGTTAACTGTTGAGACAATTGCGATAAAGTTTCTAGTCCCTACATTTCCATTAGGTCTTTTAAATCCCAAAAACGATCTTTCACTTGATGCGTTTACAAATCTTGTTGGATGATATTTTGAACAATATTGGTGTTTCCTATTAAACTCTCTAAAAACAACATTTGAATTTGTTAAAACTTGTCCTTTAATAATATTGGAATCAGCAAAACCAATAATTGTTCCATATTTAAATATTGGGCTATCTTTAGAAATATTAACTCTTGCAATCTTTTGTCCTGATAATATTGGTGAATCTATGGTTATGTCAAAGTTTTTTAGATACTGTCCAGCTTTCATATTGTCTAGTGCAATAATTATATTGTCTGAATCATTTAAAATTATGCTTTTTGAGCGTTCCTCTTTAATCAGTTTATGATCCATGTGATTTAACTCCCATTATTTATCAAATTTATACATTAATTAGTCTTTAACCAATCCTCGAAAGCACTCTTCTCTTTATCATCTGTTAATGGATATAACCCTTTTATTGATGAACCTTTTCTAACTTTTTCAATTACATAATCCTCATAAACTGTCATAGATTTTACCTCATCAGCAATCTCTTTTATAATATGAGCTGGTATTACTACTACCCCTTCTTTATCGCCTACCAACAAATCTCCAGGCCATACTGCTACATCACCACAACCTATAGGCACATTTATATCTATAGCCTGGTGCAGAGTAAGATTCGTAGGAGCCGAAGCCCTATTATGATATGAAGGTATTTGAAGATTTTTTATTTCATTTGAGTCTCTAAAACCTCCATCTGTTACTACTCCAGCACAACCTTTAACCATTAATCTAGTTATTAAAATAGCGCCAGCAGAAGCGGCTCTTGGGTCTTTGCGACTGTCAAATATTAAAACATAGTCTTTTGGACATTCCTCGATTGCAACACGTTGTGGATGTTTAGGATTCTTAAAAACCTCTAATGTATTAAGGTCTTCTCTTGCTGGAATATATCTAACTGTATAAGCTAAACCAACCATATTAGTAAGATTTGTATTAAGTGGAGAAATACCTTGAATAAATTGATTTCTTAGACCTCTTTTAAATAAGGCAGTACATATTGAAGCTACACTTGTATTTAAGTAAATTTTTTTAATGCAATTATTAAACATGTGCCACCTCAAAATATATCTGGTTCTTTAGCAGATTTTCCAAAATTTGTTTCTAAAAAATCAAAATCACATCCATTATTGGCTTGCGTTACATGGTTACTATACATCCATAACCATCCTCTTCCTGCTTTAGGTTTTTTAGGTTTAATATTCTTTCTTCTTAAAGATAGAGTTTCTTTGTCTACAAGCATATTAATAGAGCGCAAATCAATATCAAGTTCAATAATATCACCTGACTCTAACAAAGATAAAGGACCACCTATAAAACTTTCAGGGGCCACATGAAGAATGCATGCTCCATAACTAGTACCACTCATCCTGGCGTCTGAAATCCTTACCATATCCCTAACTCCTTTTTTAAGAAGTTTTTTTGGGATTGGAATCATTCCCCATTCAGGCATACCTGGACCACCAACTGGACCAACATTTCTTAAGACTAAAATATGATTTTCTGTAACGTCAAAGTCATCTCTATCAATTAATTCTTTCATTTCAGGATAACTGTTAAAAACTATCGCTGGTCCTTTATGTTTAAAAAACTTTTTATCGCATGCTGCTGGTTTTATTACACAGCCATCAGGGGCTAAATTACCTTTTAGCACAGCTAATGAACCTTCTTTATAAATTGGCTTATCTAATGGACGAATTACATCTTCATTAATGGTTTTTTTATCTGAGATAATTTTTTTTAAACTTAAACCTGAAACTGTTATTTCATCTAAATTAAGCTTGTCTATAAGTTCGTGCATAAGAGCTAAAATACCACCCGCATAAAAAAAATCTTCCATAAGATAGTCCTTGCCTGAGGGTCTAATATTAGCAATAAGTGGTATTTCTCTTCCTTTTTTATCTAAATCATCCATTGTCAAATTAACTCCTGCTCGTCTTGCCATTGCAATTAAATGAATAATGGCATTGGTAGAACAGCCCATTGCCATAGCAACAGTAACAGCATTATCAACTGATTTTTCTGTTATTATTTTAGATGGAGTTAAATTCTCCCAAACCATATCTACTATTCTTCTTCCTACATTTGTTGACATTCTTATATGATTTGAATCAGCAGCTGGAATCGAACTAGATCCTGGTAAAGATAATCCTAGAGCTTCAGTTATAGCTGTCATTGTACTAGCAGTTCCCATAGTCATACAGTGCCCGTATGATCTAGCAATTCCCGCTTCAACATCTTGCCAATCTTTGTTACTTATATTGCCAGCTCTTAATTCATCCCAATATTTCCAACCATCGGACCCACTGCCTAGAAACTTACCTTTATAATTACCTCTTAACATTGGACCAGCCGGCAAAAAAATCATTGGTAAATCTAAGCTTATTGCTCCCATTGTTAGAGCTGGAGCAGTCTTGTCACAGCCCCCCATTAACACTACACCATCAATTGGATGAGATCTTATCAGCTCTTCAACTTCCATTGAAAGCATATTTCTATAGAGCATAGTAGTTGGCTTAACATACATCTCAGCAAGAGATATAGCAGGAAGTTCAATTGGAAATCCTCCAGATTGGTAAATACCCTTTTTAACATCATCGACTCTTTGTTTAAAATGTGTATGACAAGGTTGTATATCAGACCATGTGTTAATTATGCCTATTAGTGGCTTGCTTTCCCAGTCATCTTTACTCAGTCCCATTTGCATTGCTCTAGATCTATGACCAAAAGACCTAACATCTTCTGGAGAAAACCATCTCGAACTTCTTAAACTTTTGTAATCTTTTTTGACCATCAATTTATTCAGAATAAAGGGATATTATTATTTAAAAAAGAATAATGGTAAAGCAATTTCCTAGTTTAAAAAAATTATTGATATTATTTAGAATAATTTAAAACTGGTGGTCCCGGCAGGACTCGAACCTGCGACCTATCCATTATGAGTGGAGAGCTCTAACCAACTGAGCTACAGGACCGTGTTGATATTATATATATA
>MDSV01025370.1_pt1 | contig 11988 bp, 9 predicted proteins | sample 810851 | NCBI WGS metagenome assembly MDSV01 (sample SAMN05326640, study PRJNA326480) | marine metagenome | isolation source: seawater | place: Atlantic Ocean: North East | collected 2012 | reverse complement strand
TCATACTCGCAATTATCAACATCTAAATCACTGTCTGATATCTTTGGAATAAAACATCTTAGACAAGGGGATTTTTTCTTAGAAAAGTTAAAAGTATAAACTTGTCCATCAAATTTACTTATTGCACCAGATACTAAAATTTTTTTTTTCTTTAAACAATAATCATTAATTAAGAAACGTGTTCTAAAATTATCACTTCCATCGACTAAAACATCAAAGTTTTTTGCTATCTGATTTATATTTTTTTTTGTAATTTTTTTATTATAAGAAAAATATTTTATATCTGAATTAATTTTTTTTAATTTATTAATTGCTGCTTTAGCTTTAGCCTTTTTAATATCATATTTAGAAAAAATAATTTGTCGACTAAGATTAGATATTTCAACTTTATCTTTGTCAACAACACCAATTTTTCCTATTCCTAATGCAGCTAAATAAATAGCTATCGGAGAACCAAGTCCTCCAGCACCAATAATTAAAACACTAGATTTTAAAAGAGTTTTTTGTCCCGTGACGCCTATTTTTTTTAAAATAATTTGCCTGGAATATCTATCTATTTGTGTTTTAGAAAATTGCATTAAATTTTATTATTTACCTGTTGACCCAAATCCACCTTTACCTCTTAAAGTATCTGGCAAATTTTTTACTTCCTCTAGTTCCATTTTATAGATTGGCATTAGAACCATTTGAGCAATTCTATCTTTGTTATTAATAACAAATTCACTATTCCCATGGTTAAAGAGTATTATTTTAATTTCACCTCTGTAATCACTATCAATTGTTCCGGGGGTATTTAAAACAGATATTTGATTTTTTGCCGCTAGGCCTGATCGTGGTCGTATTTGTATCTCGTAATCGTCTAAAAATGCCACTGAAAGACCGGTAGGTATTAAGCAAGAACTTTTGGGAGCTAATTTAATTGGATCCTTAATAAATGCCATTAAATCCATTCCTGAAGCACCTAAGCTTTTATAAGCTGGTATTTCTACTGCCGGATCTAATTTTTTAATTAATACTTTTACCATTAAACTTTAATTTAATTGGCTGATAACTCTTTCAATGATCTCATCTGAAATTTCAGATTTTTTTTTCATATTAAGTTTTTCGTCATTTTTTTTTTTATCTTTATAAAATATTGTAACTTCATTAAAATCTGAATTAAAGCCAATAGATTTATTAGAAATATCATTTGCTATAATCCAATCACAATTTTTTTCAATCAATTTCTTTTTTGCATTATTATTTATATTATCCGTTTCTGCAGCAAAACCTATTACCAGTTTTGGTCTAAAAGAATTATGATTCGATACATAGTTTAAAATATCAATATTTTTTTCTAAATTTAAATTTAAATAATCTTCTTTTTTAATTTTTTTTTTCTGTTTTTCAATAATTTTAAAATCTGCTACAGCTGCAGAAAATATAGCAACATCTACTGGCAAATTATTTTGAGTTTCTTTAAACATTTGATCTGCCGTCTCTACTTCAATAAAATTTATATCTTTATTCACATTTAAATTTGTAGGTCCTGATATAAGTGTTGTTTCAAATCCTCTTTTAGATAAAGATTTTGCTAATTCAAAACCTTGCTTACCACTTGATTTATTAGTTATAAATCTAACAGGATCAATATATTCATATGTTGGTCCTGCTGTCACCAAAGCTTTAAATTTTCTATTTTTATTTGAGTTAGTAGGGAAATAGTTTTCAATTTGACTGACAATTTTATCGGGTTCACTCATTTTTCCTTCACCAAATTCTCCGCATGCCATTTCACCTATTTCTGGTCCAATAATTTTATAACCAAAACTTTTTAGCTTGTTAAGATTTTCTTTAGTTGAAGGATGTTCCCACATTCTAACATTCATTGCTGGGCTTAAAAAAATATCTTTATTAGATGCAAGCATCACAGTTGACGCCAAATCTTCAGATGAGCCAGTACTTAACTTAGAGATAGTATTAGCTGTCGCGGGTACTACAAGTATTACATCAGACCATCTAGATAGTGATATGTGGTCCATTTCCGCTTCATTTTCAGAACTAAATAAATGTTCATAAACTTTTTCTTGGGTAAGAGATACAATAGATAATGGTGTAACAAATTCCTTAGCACTTTTAGTTAAGATTGTTTTTATCTTTGCTCCTCTTTTTTTTAAAAGTCTAATTACCTCTAGGCTCTTATAAGCAGAGATTCCTCCAGTTATAATAAGAAGTATTTTTTTGTCCAACAAATTACTCATAAGTTTATTATTAAAATACTATGACAGCAAAAATTACAAGTATTAAAACACCTCCTAAAATTTTGTTTCTAATTATCTCTAGCTTTAACTCTTCATTCTTTAAACTATGATAGGCCATTGTATTGGGATTAAATTTACCTTCAGATATAAGTGTCATTACATCATTAGCTCTATCCATAATAATAGGAAAATCTGGCAATCTTTTTAGTACTTCAGTAGCATTATTAACAACTTCATCAGCTTTTTTAATTGGATCTTTTAATTCTTTTAGCCAGTTTTCAAGGACTGGTTTTGATAGTTCCCAAATATTAGCTTCAGGATCAAGTTTTCTTGCTACACCCTCAACTACGACCATAGTCTTTTGTAACAGTAATAATTGTATTTGAGTTTGCATATTGAATTTTTTTGTAACTTCAAAAAGCTGACTTAATAACTTACTTCCTGATATATTTTTTGCTGACTGTCCAAAAATTGGTTCACCTATTGAACGTAATGCTTGGGCAAATTCATCTTTAGAAACATTTTTGGAAACTAAACCAGCATAAAAATGTACTTCTGCAACTTTTTTATAATCTCTTTTAATAAAGCCATAAAGTATTTCGGCTAAGTATTTTCTATTATTTTTATCAAGTCTACCCATGATTCCAAAATCAACTGGGATTATCTCTCCATTTTTTGAAACAAACAGGTTGCCTTGATGCATATCTCCGTGAAAAAATCCATCTCTAATAGCATGTCGAAGAAAATGTTGAATAGTATTTTTGGCAAGTATTTTAAGATTAACATTTGATTCTTTTAACTTTTCTATTTCTCTTATTGAAACCTCATCTACTCTATCTAAACAGAGAACTTTTTTACTAGTATAATTCCAATAAATTTTTGGAACAATAAAACCAACATCATTTTTGGTATTTTGATAGTATTCACTAGCTGCAGCAGCCTCAAATCTTAAATCCATTTCTACATTAGTAATTTCTCTCAGCAATTGAACAACTTCAACTAATTTTAGCCTTTGCGTTTTTTTTACAAGGCCTTGAATTATATAGGCTAAAAGCATAAGTGCATCCAGCTCCTCATTAAAAATTTTTTCTATATCAGGTCTTAGAATTTTAATAGCAACTTTTATATCTTTATTATTATTTTCAATAGTAGCAAAATGAACTTGAGCAATTGATGCAGCCGCTATTGGTTCAGACAAATTTGTAATTTTAGAAAAATTTTGTTCACTCAGTTCTTTTTTTAAAATATTTTTTGATTCTTGTAGATCAAAAGCTGGTAACTTATCCTGAAGTTTTTCTAGGTCTTTCGTCATGTTTTCACCTATAATATCAGGTCTGGTTGCCAAAAATTGCCCCAGCTTTATAAATGTTGTTCCCATTCCTTGAAGTGCGTTGCAGAGTTTCTGTCCGGGAGATAAATTATTAGAAATATCTTCTTTGCTACCAAAATTAAAACCAACTAAAAAAAACATAAACTTTATTAAAAATGGTGGAGGATAAATTTCATAAATTGAAGAAATAGCACCAGAAGTTGATAGCTTTCTAGCTATTTTAAATAGCATAAATAATTTTTTAAACATTTTTAAACTTTCCAGGCCGAATGAATAGCTACTATTCCGCCACTTAAATTTTTATAAGAGGTATTTTCAAAATTTTGTCTTATTATTTTCTCTTTAAATTCTTCTTGATTATAAAATTTTTCGATACTATTTATCAAATATTCGTAAGGTTCAGATTTTCCAATAACTAATTTTCCAATTTTAGGTATGTACTCAGAATATGTTTTATAAAATTTATTTAATAAATCATTTTCTACTTTTGAAAATTCTAAACATAAAAAACGTCCACCTGGTTTTAAAACTCTATATGCTTCCTTAATAGCTAATTCTATATTATTAATATTTCTAATACCAAAACTTATTGTATAATAATCAAAATAGTTATCTTTAAAAATAAGTTTTTCAGCACTATCACAAAACCATTTAACACTTGAATTTTTTTTGAATTTTTTTTTATTTAAATCGATCATTCCTTTATTTTCATCTACACAATATACTGAGCCTTTATAATTTATTTTTTTCAAATATAATCTTGCTATATCTCCAGTGCCAGAAGCAACATCAATCAACCTGGTATTTTGTTGTGGATTAAGCCAATTTATAAATTGCTTTTTCCATAGCCTATGTATGCCAAGCGACATTATATCGTTCATTAAATCATATTTATCAAAAACATCATTAAAGACTTTAGATACAAATCTTTCACTGTTTTTATGAAGAGTTTTCATTTAAATTAATAGATCATATGTTTGCTTTTTTAACAATATATATAATTTACTAATGCCAGAACTTCCAGAAGTTGAAATAATAAAAAGATCTTTAATTAAAATAGCCAATAATGCAAAAATTATTAATATCAAAATCAATAATAAACAGTTGCGGTATGAAATATCAAAAAAATTTAGAAATAAATTGGTTAATAAAAAAATAATGAAGATTGTTAGACGTTCAAAATATATAATTTTTCATTTTAATAATAGATTACTACTACTACACTTAGGAATGACTGGAAAACTATTAATAATAAGAAAAAAAGATAATCAAATTTTTAGAACAAGTTTCTATTATAACCTAGATATTATTCCAAAACATAATCACATTTATTTTACCTTGAACAATGGTTTTATATTAATTTATAATGATATTCGTAGATTTGGTTTTTTTAAATTATACGAAGGCTCCAGTCTAAATACTATTAAGTTTTTAAAAAATTTGGGACCAGAACCTCTAGGTAAAAATTTTAACATAAAATATTTTTGTAAGTTTATAAAAAATAAAAAAAAAAATATTAAAAATTTATTAATGGATCAAAAATTTGTTAGCGGTTTAGGGAATATTTATGTAAATGAAGCTTTATTTATGGCTCAAATCCATCCAATGAGGTTAAGTTTTGATCTAAAAAAAACAGAAGTAATCAAGCTAATTTATCATATTAAATCTATTCTTAAACTTTCAATTCTTAAAGGAGGTTCTACTATTAAAGATTTTAAAAATTCATTGGGTAAAAGTGGTAATTTTCAGCAGTTTTTCAGAGTATATGGAAAAGAAAGTGCAAAATGTTCACGTATTTCGTGTAATGGAAAAATAAAAAAAATCGTAATTTCTAACCGATCTTCTTTCTTTTGTAGCAAATGTCAAAATTGATTGGTATTGACCAAGATAGAGCAAAAAGATATAAACTCACCTCTCTAATATGCCAAACACAAAATCAGCAATAAGAAGAACAAAAAGAACCAAAATACAGGCTTCAGTAAACAAAATAAGAAAAAGTAAATATAAATCGGCAGTTAAAAAAATGTCAGCCTATATTGATTCAGGAAAAATAAAGGAAGCAAAAAGTTTTCTTCCAGAATTCTACTCTCAATTGATGAAAGTTGCAAAATCTGGCGTTATAAATAAAAAAACTGTCTCAAGAAAAATTTCTAGAATCACAAAAAAAATTAACAACTCAAAAAAAAAATAAAACAAACAATTAAGAGTTGATTAATTTTATTTTTTTTCTTTTTTAACTAAATAAAGATTAAAAGTTTAAAAAAAAACTAGATGTAGTTGGCGTATTTAAAGTTGCATTATTATAATTTTTTTCAATTAAATTTTTAAAAAAAAATTAATTTTTTAAATACAACCATCCCTAAAAAAATATTATTGCAATACAACCTACAAATATTGCAAGTATAGTAAAAAAAAATTAAAACATCCTTAAATAATCTAAAAATTATATCTTAAATAAATGACGCCAAAACAAAATTCAAATATTTCTCTTCCTAAAGAAGAAAATTTACTAAATTGGAGCGAAGTATTAGAGAAATTTAAAAAAAATTTTGGCACAGACATCTACGAAAGTTGGATAAAAAATATTAGTCTTAAAAAAGAATTTAATCACTATGTTATTTTGTCAGCTCCAACTCGATTTGTGAGGGATTGGATAGTTTCACGATATGCTGATAAAATATTAGATATTATTAAAACTTCAAAACAAAGTATTTACCGGATTGAATTTTTAATTGAGGAACATGAAGAAAAATCTTCTAAATTTGATTCTATTAAAAAAACTCAAATAACTTCAATTGAAAATTCTTTATTAAATTACAATAGATTTAACTCAAACAATAGATTTGATAATTTTGTTGTAGGTGAAAGTAATGAACTTGCTTATACAGCAGCAAGAAAAGTATGTATTGAATCATCACATTATAATCCCCTATTTATTTACAGTGCTGTTGGTATGGGAAAAACCCATTTGTTAAATTCCATTGGACTAGAAGTGAGTAATGTAAAAAAAGTAATGTTTATTTCAGCAGAGAGATTCATGTATCATTTTATTCGATCAATAAAAAGTAATGAAATGGTAAAATTTAAAGACTTATTTAGAAGAGCAAATGTTTTTATTATTGATGATATTCAATTTGTTAGTGGGAAAGAAGCTATGCAAGAAGAATTTTTTCATACCTTTAATGCTTTAATTGAAAAAGGATCTCAAGTAGTAATATCGTCTGATAGACCGCCGTCAGACCTTGACAGAATTCAGGAAAGAATTAAATCTCGAATGTCAGGAGGTTTAGTAATTGATATTCAGCCACCAGATGTGAATCTAAGAATAAAAATCTTGAAGAAGAAATTTGAGGAAATAAAAAAAAATTTTAATGAAAACTACGAGTTGAATGATGAAGTCTTCAAATTTTTAGCATCTGAAGTTTCTTCAAGTATTAGAGAAATGGTCGGAGCTCTTAATAGAATTTTGGCTTTTGTAAAAATCAACACTAAATCACCTACAATTTATGAATGTAGCAAAATTCTAAAAGATTTTATTAATTCAAACAATAAATCTGTTAGCGTGGAGTCTATACAAAATATAGTTGCAGCACATTTTAGCCTAAATCTTCAAGAAATGTTATCTCCAAGGAGATCAAGATCTCTAGCTCGACCAAGACAAATTGCTATGTACTTGGCAAAGCAACATACTACTAATTCATTACCTGATATTGGAAGGAAATTTTCAAATCGTGATCATACAACAGTCATACACGCTGTTAAAAAAATTGATGAATTAATTAAAAAAGATAATGAAATTAAACAAAGTGTCATAGAAATTAAAAAAAAATTTACGTAAAAATTTGAAATGGAATTTATTGTTGACAGAGATATATTTTTAAAAACTTTAGGGCATGCTAATGGAATTATTGAAAAGAAAACAACCTTACCAATTTTATCCAATATTCTTATAGAAGCTAAAGATTCAAAAATTAAAATTACAGCTACAGATCTGGATATAATTTATTATGAAGAAATAACATCAGCAGAAATAAAAAATGAGGGATCAACGACAACTTCAGCAAGCATTCTTTACGATATATTAAGAAAACTACAATCAGCCTCAAAAGTTGAACTTTCTTTGCAGAGTGAAAATAAGCTAAAGCTAGTTTCAGGAAATTCAAAATTTAATTTATTATGTACATCTCCAGACAACTTTCCACTATCAGAAGAAGATATAAACCAAGAGAATTTTGAAGTTCCTTCTGCAAAACTATTAAAACTTTTAAATAAAACAAAGATATCGATTTCAAATGATGAGACGAGACACTATCTTAATGGAATATATCTTCATAAAACTAAATTAGAAAATAAAGCATTTCTATGTGGTGTAGCAACTGATAGTCACAGACTTTCTTCGAGTAGTTTAGAAGTTGATCCAAAGACAAATTTAGAGTCAATTATTTTGCCAAAAAAAACAATTTTTCAATTAATTTCTCTTCTAGAAGAAACTAATAACTCAATTAAAATATCTAATAGTAAATCAAAAATTAAATTTGAAATGAGTAATAGTGTATTAGTTTCAAAAGTTATTGATGGAAGATTTCCAGACTATAATAAAGTCATTCCAAAAGATAACGAAAAAATTTTAGAAATTAAATTAAGTGAATTTAAAAATGCTATTGATAGAGTAACTACAGTTTCATCAGATCGTAAAGAGGGATTAAAAATGTCTATAACAAAAGAAGCTATACAACTATCTGTTAATAATCCTAATGGAGGGGAGGGTATTGAAAATATTAAAGCTAATTTTAATGCTAATGATTTTAATATTAGTTTTAATAGCAGATATTTAATGGACGTAGCATCGCAAATAGAAAGTGATTCAATTATTATAAATTTTAAAGATCCAGGGTCACCAGTTCTTATTAAAGATCTTTCTGATAAAAATAGTTTTTATGTAGTGATGCCGATGAAAATATGATTTAATTTGAATATTAGCAAAATTAGGTTATTTTTTTTTTTTTCACTTAGTAATCATTCAATATCAACACTAATTTAAGCAGTAAATTCTCTTAAGATGTCTTTAAATAAAAAAAAATGTTAAAATAAATAAATAAATTCACATATATGATCAAGAAAAAAGAAGAAAATAAAAAAAATTATAGTGCAGATTCTATTAAGGTTCTTAAGGGACTAGAGGCTGTTAGAAAAAGACCAGGGATGTATATAGGTGATACCGATGATGGTACTGGTTTACATCATATGGTTTATGAAGTAGTTGACAATTCAATAGATGAAGCGCTAGCAGGGTATTGCAAGAATATTAAAGTTACAATTAATTCAAACAATTCAGTTTCAGTAGAAGATGACGGAAGAGGAATTCCAGTTGACTTGCATAAAGGCGAAAAAAAATCTGCTGCAGAAGTTATTATGACCCAACTTCATGCGGGAGGTAAATTTGATCACGATTCATATAAAGTTTCAGGTGGTTTGCACGGAGTAGGAGTTTCAGTAGTAAATGCTTTATCTGAGAAATTAACATTAAGAATTTTTAAGGAAAAAAAAGAATATTACATTGAATTTAAAGATGGAAAAGCTATAGCACCATTAAAAGCAGTCGGAAAAACTAATAAAAATGGAACTTTAATAAATTTCTCTCCGTCAAAAGAAGTTTTTTCAGCGACAACTTTTAGCTCATCAATATTGCAAAAAAGAATGCGAGAACTTGCTTTTTTAAATAAAAGTTTAAGTATTATTTTAATTGATAAAACTGGAAAAAAAGAAAAAGAATATAAAAATAAATATGATGGTGGGGTTCAAGAGTTTGTAGATTTTTTAGACAAAAGTAAGAAAAATTTAGTTAATAAAAATGATACTAGCTTATTTAAAAAACCTATATTTATCTCAGGAACAAAAGATAATGTTATGGTGGAATGTTCTTTAAAATGGAATGCGGGATATTCAGAAGATGTTTTGCCATTTACAAATAATATTCATCAAAAAGATGGTGGTACACATTTGTTGGGATTTAGAAGTGCTTTGACTAGAGTGATAAATAAGTATGCAGCAACAACAAATCTTTTAAAAAAAAATAAAATTACATTGTCAGGTGAAGATAGTAGAGAAGGATTAACTGGTGTACTTTCAATAAAAGTACCAGATCCAAAATTTTCGTCACAAACTAAAGATAAACTTGTATCATCCGAAGTCAGATTTATAGTAGAGTCTATAGTCAGTGATAAATTATCTACCTGGTTTGATCAAAATCCTGGTGTAATAAAAACAGTATTATTTAAAATAGTTCAAGCAGCTATCGCAAGAGATGTAGCGCGAAAAGCTAGAGAAAATGTTAGAAGGAAAGGTTCTTTAGAGTTGTCTGGGCTTCCTGGAAAATTAGCTGATTGTCAAATTGGTAAAGCAGAAGGAACAGAATTATTTATTGTTGAAGGAGATTCCGCGGGTGGCTCAGCTAAACAAGGAAGAAATAGGGAATATCAAGCCGTATTACCTTTAAGAGGAAAAATACTTAATACCTATATAGATACTAACGGCTCAAAAGCTAGAAACGGCAATGGACAAGATTTACAAACAAAGGCTTTTTCAAAAATGATGTCTTCTAATGAAATAGTAACCCTAATTAACGCTTTAGGTACCGGATCAAAAGATTTTAAAATTGATGATCTTAGATATGAAAAAATTATTATTATGACAGATGCTGATGTTGATGGTTCTCATATAAGAACTTTACTCTTAACTTTATTTAACAATCATCCTTTTCATGAACTTATAGAGAAAAATCATATCTACCTTGCTCAACCACCTCTTTATAAAATTACTAAAGGATCAAAATCATATTATATAAAAGATGAAAAAGAATTAGAGGGTTTTTTAATCAAATCTTCTAGCAAGACTAAAAATTCAATTAAGAAGAATTCAAAAGAATTTGATAAATTTATTGAAAATGAAAAAAGTAAAATTAATATACAAAGATTTAAAGGTTTGGGAGAAATGAACCCCGAAGAACTATGGAATACAACATTAAATCCAGAACAACGTACTTTATTGCAAGTAAAATATTCCAATAATACTAAGGCAAAATCAAAAAAAGATCAGGATTTAATGCAAGTACTTATGGGAGATGAGGTCGCTCCTAGAAAAGATTTCATAATTAGTCGAGCTTTAGAAGTATCGAATTTAGATATATAGTTTCCGAATGAAGTTTTCGGAGTTTTTTACATCAAAAGATAATATTCAGTTAGATAAAAGAACATTAGTTGTTTTAAGATGGATTGCATATATCGGGCAATTTATATCGATATTTGCCGTTTATTTTGTCTTAAATTATACATTTCCATTTTATTATTGTTTAGTAATTATTTTCATAGGTGTAATTACCAATTTGTACTTGCAGCTTATTGTAAAAGAAAACCAATTAAGCAATACAAAATCATCATTATATTTGATGTACGACCTTATCCAGTTAGCTTTATTGTTATTTCTTACTGGTGGCGTAACTAATCCTTTTATAATTTTGTTAATTATTCCAGCAATAGTTTCTTCAACATTTTTAACCTTGAGAAGTACTATAAATTTATCAATAATTACAATATCAATTTTAATTATTTTAACAATATATCACTTACCATTACCACATGAATATTTTGAAGAATTACACTTTCATGTACCTAATTATTATTTATACGCAATAACAACTTCTATTATTATAGGACTAATTTTCTTAACATATTTTGGAGCAAGGTTTGGCGTAGAGTCTAGAAAGAGAAGAGATGCTTTAAATAGATTAGAATTAATTTTAGCAAAAGAGCATGAACTAGAATCTATAGGTTTGCAGGCTGCAGCCGCCGCTCATTCACTAGGTACACCATTATCAACTATAACTGTTGTAGCAAAAGAGTTACAAAAAGAAATTGGAAATAATCCCCAATATTCAAAAGATATAAATTTGCTTTTATCCCAAACTAAAAGATGTTCAGAAATTTTAAAAAACCTTTCCCAAGATCAACTTCAAGAAGATAATTTTTTGACTAACATAAGAATTAGCGATCTATTAAATGAAATTGTGAGATCTTTTAGCGAAATTTCAGAAAAAAAAATTTTATTAAACAAAGAACAAAATGAATTAGATTTGCAAATTGAAAAAACTTTAGAAATAACTTATGGATTAAGAAATTTTATTGGCAATGCTGTCAAATATAGTAATTCTCTTGTAGAAATTAATCTTAAGAGCAACGATACTATTACCGAAGTTAAAGTAAGTGATGATGGCCCAGGTTTTTCAGAAGATATTATAAGTGTTTTGGGAGAACCCTATATAAGATCAAAAAATAAAATTATTAACTCTAAATCTGGCTTAGGACTTGGAACTTTCATTGGAAAAACTTTATTAGAAAGAATGAAAGCAAATGTTTATTTTAG
>MDSV01209289.1_pt1 | contig 11989 bp, 11 predicted proteins | sample 810851 | NCBI WGS metagenome assembly MDSV01 (sample SAMN05326640, study PRJNA326480) | marine metagenome | isolation source: seawater | place: Atlantic Ocean: North East | collected 2012 | reverse complement strand
TTTGTTCGTAATACACGTAACGAAATCCAGCAAATGCGAACAGAAATATCATCGTTGCGCGCTGAAAAACTAATGAATTCGCTAAGCGAACCTCAACTAAAATCCAAGTCTGAAACATCTGTTATGAATACAATGCTATCACGGTTAAGAAAAACTCCCTCTGCCGCGACCAGCACATCGATTGGTGATTTGGAAGACATATCTCAATCTCTAACTTTTTAGATATATGAAAATTTGATAAAATTGATTTTCATATATATATTGTATTGCATAACATAACTGTCTGAATCTACTATGACCGATATTATTCAAAACGAAATTATTCAATTTGCCTCAGAATTACCTGAGAGTATTCGCATTGATGAATATAAAAACGAACAGGATATTTATGGAGTATTGAGTTTTAATGTCCCATCTCATGAGACTACTACATTACCGATATTTTACGACATTATGGTTGATGTATCGGGGTCTATGTCGGATAAATTATGCGATGGTCGAACTAAAATGCAATTGATTATCCATACATTAACAAATATCCTACACCATTTTGCAGAAAATACACAAAATTCACATATTCAAATTACTGGATTTGATGATTCAATTCATTCTTATATTAAACGCACGGTCGTAACACCAGATAATGTAGAATCATTAATATCAAAACTTTCGACCATGAGACCTATGAATATGACGAATATTGAGTTGGCGCTTCAGACTATAGCTGATTGTGTGAATACGAATGAACCTCCTTGTAAACAACAAACAGTGATATTCCTCACCGATGGTGACGCAACCGTTGGTGAACATGACCCCGCAAAATTATCCGAATTAATACCTAACAGTGTATCATTTCATTCAATTGCATTGGGAAAATATCACAATTCAGACATTATGTATGCACTCGGACATCGCACCCCTTATACATCCAACTGGTTTATTAATGAATTGGAACATACCGGAAATGTATACGGCGAAATTATATTTAATGAAACACATCGGGTATTAAACAGTGTAGTTATTCGTGTTAATAATGGTCGCATATTTAATTATTCATCGGGAGAATTTGAAACATCTATTCATATTGGTAATTTGTCTTCTGAAATGAATAAACAGTATCATATTATGTCTGATACTCCAAGTGATTGTAACGTATGTATTCAAGGTATTGATACCGTGAACGGCACACATACCGAATATAATGCAATTGATATGTCCTCCGTCATTCAATCAAGTTCTATACACAACGATTGTGACGAATTAAATACCCATTTTATAAAAAAACAATATATGCGATTCGGTGTACAAAAGTTGATGGCTGATTTGCGATTATGTTCACAGCTATCGGATAACAGACCACGCGTAGCAATATCTATATTTGATAATTACAAACAATTATTGCCCGATGTTAAGGACAATTGTGACGAATTACGAAAAGCTTTTAACCAACGAGCAAAAAAACTGAGGGATTCTATCATCAAATACATGGATAGTAATGACCTAAAGGAGGATAGTTTGTTATATGGACTCGTTGATGATTTGAACGTCATTATAAACACATTGACCAACAATCTGAATTTGAAATATGCTGTAGCTCGCGAAGAATCTCAAGGAAGACAAACGGCGTTTAATACTGTTTCTGAAATGCAGGACAATATAGATGATGATGATTCATTGCTAGACATACGACCTCCTAGATTACGACGTGAACCGACTAGTGCATATGCTACACCAGGTAGACTCGATTTGATGCGAGAAATGAGTAATGGCGAAAATGAAGAATACGACAATTATTTACGTCCACCTCCTCCTGCAATAGTATCACCATTTCGCGATGAGGAAAGTCAACTTGATGCGTTTCAATCAATAAATTCACCATAATATTGTATATTTAAGATTATTTCCCATTCTTTAACTGTAAAAATGATGCTAATACCGTCTTATTTTTTTCGGCATATTGTTGCGTTTGTAATTTTGATTTATATTCCTTTTGCATCATCTGTTCATTCATAATCCGCTCTTGTTCTTGCAACATTGTCGTTGCTTTTTCTTTTTCAAGAGGATCGTATGAATATTGACTACGTGCACGATTGAATTCATCCACGGATTTGTATGTTTTCGACTGGTCAAAATCGTGCTCACTTACAGCTAATACTGTTTGATCGCGATGAACTTTTCGTAAATCATCATATTGTAATTTTCCAAATGGGTCACACGAAACATACTGGTCGTTATCTTCATATAATGATGAATTTCCTGCACTTGTTGTATGTAACATTTCTTGGACACCATTGTATTTTATTAAACTATTTGACTGATGTTTAACTCGATTGAAGGCATCACCCATTTCACTTCTCGATATTTTTCCTTCTGGTATATTGAAATCATTCTCTTCTTGCTTAAACCATTCATTTTGTGTAGTATCCGGGCGATTTCCCATATTATTGCTTTCAAATAATCGGTTAAACTTATCTTGGAAATCGCTATTCGAAATTTCGTTTATTTGTTTGTTTATGTTATCCGATGTAGAAGTATCATTGTCTTCTGTGGGTCTGTATACCAATTCTTTTCCGTCAACCTGTTTATGTTGACGATTTTGATTATCATAAAATTGAACAATTACATCAAATGCCTTTTTATAAAATAGAAAATATTTGGATTCTAACTTAGACTTATCAGGGTGTAACATCAATACTCTTTTTTTGGCTTGTCTCAAATCATTTGTCGAAATATTATACGTAGTTAATCCGAACAAACCTAGTAATTCTTCCAATGAATATGTCTGAATATCTAAATTATGTGTTGGTCTCGACATTGTGCCCTATATATGTCTTCACATAATTTTTAATACAGAAATTAACACATACAACGTAAGTTATTTTGTAATAATTATAATACGAGTATATTAAAATGAAACCTTCTACTTTAGGAGGGGACGAAAAATTTGTTCATAAAAAAAAGGGCGGAAGGAAGCAAAAAAGAGAGGTTGAAAAAGAACTTCTTCACGAATACAATAGTGATTATAAACAAAATCTTCAAGAACAACGGTCTGTATATGAAAATATGCAATATTTGTCTCCAAAAGAAAAGGAAGATTTTGAACAAAAATTCACTCGCCCCAAAACACGAAGCCAAGAAATATATACATCCATGTTACGTTCAAAATCAAAGAAAATCGTGATAGCAACTGGTCCTGCGGGAACTGGTAAAACCATGTTTGCGACCGAATTTGCTGTGCGAAACTTTTTACTTGGTAAATGTGAGAGAATTGTATTCACTCGTCCATCCGTTTCTGTGGACGAAGAGTTGGGATTCCTTCCGGGAACATTAGAGGATAAAATGGCTCCTTGGATAAGACCTATTTATGATATATTATATCAGTTCATGAGTCCTAAAGAGGTTGTCGAATTAATGGAAGATAAAGTGATCGAAATAGCACCATTAGGATTTATGCGTGGAAGAACATTTAAGAATTGTTGGATTGTAGCAGACGAGATGCAGAACTCTACAATATCCCAAATGAAAATGCTTTTAACCCGTATAGGTGAAAATAGCAGATTAACCATTACAGGCGATTTAGACCAACACGATAAACCCACTGGACAAAATGGTTTAGAGGATTTTCTAGATAAGTTTAAGGGTAAACGTTCATCCAGTATAGGCAGTTTTGAATTTGATAAAAGCGATATTCAACGCGAAGAAGTTGTGAAAGAGGTCCTCGATATTTATGCAAATGAACATATTCCAATCGGTTATTCTTCTAATGACGAGGATTATACCGAGAAATAATAAACATTATTTTTTCAAACTATATAGTATAATAAAATAATGAAAGTTTCAGGATTATTGGAAAGTAAAGCAGTATTATACTTCTTGGTCATAATATCAATTGTGAATATGGTTACCTATGGGGCAACAAATGAACCAACTTATGCTGGTTATATGTTGTTAATTGGATTTCTAACATCATTTTTTAGCAAGAATATGATTGTTGTTTTATTTATCGCAATCGCTTTCACAAACATTATCAGGTTTGGTATGATGTCCGCTTCTCAATATAGAGAAGGTTTCGACATTGAAGGTATTGATAAATTGACTAAACATTTGACCGATTCTTCTAAGTCTTCGGATTCGAATATCAAAGACCCTGCAAAGGAGCTTCAACAACAATCCACCGATGCGATTGATAGCCAATTGGAAGAACTTATTAGCCAGATTGAATCATCGGGTATGATGGACCAAATGGACAAGGCTCTTGACCATAATGTGATTCAAGAAGCAAAGGATAAGCTTTCTGAGGCACTTACCCAGGTGGATAACATTTCAAATGAAGGACAGCGTGAAAAGGTAAAATCTATATTAGATGTTCAAGTTAAACTTGTAGATTATTTAGCTGGAATTTCACCTTTAGTTAATGAATTCAAGTCTGCATTGAAATCTATTAAAAAATAAACGCTTTCGGAGTTTAGAGTTACTATATTGATTGATATTATTTTAGTTACTAGTATCAATACTCAAGTCATATTTACAATATAAATAATGCTCTGTGTATATATACAATTAAATGAAAAATAACATGTTATCGAAAAATACAATAATAGTTATTTTAATATTATTAGCCACATTCATTATTCCCAATTTTATAGCATATAAATTAGATTTGAAACGCATTGAAGAACAACGAATTCGAGAAGGCATGGGTTTCTTTGGTCCTGATATTATGAATATGTTTCCTAATTTGGGTGGATTAATTGCATCGATATTTAATAGTATTTTCGCTGTTATGAAATATGTTCTTGGGATTTTAAATCAAGTTACTACTATTCTAGCAAAAATTGCTGGATTTGCTAGAGGAATTATACAAATGCTCACTAACTGGTTTGCAGGATTGGGTGTCGTAATGCAGGTAACAATTGCTGCTTTTTCAATAGCAACACTCTCCATTTTAGTAGATATCTTTATTAAACAAATTACGAATTGGGCAACGGGTGTCGCAAATCATATTGAATGTGGTGCGGCAGAATTCGGTAAAGGTTGGGTAAATACATTTAAAACCTTGGGGATTATGTTTGAATGCTCTTGGAAGTTGTTAATCAACTTTTTTAATGGTAATTGCACGCGGTATTATATTACTGATCTGGTAATTGGTTTAACATACGGTGTGTTTATTCAACTCCCGTTAATATTAATTAACGCCATTTTTGGCCTTAACTTACAACCCATAGTAGACTTTTTTTATAAATTAATTGTAGTTCCATTGGACGCAATCTTTTTTGCTATATCAGGGTTTCATTTAGTAAATTGGCCGGATTCTGTAATTAATGATTGCTATAGATGCAAAGCAACATGGACTATTAATGATAAAAAACGTGTAACATTATATAAACCAATGAATGAATGGGCTGAGTTATTTGAATGCAGCACCGAGCAGATTATAAACGGATTTCTCAAGGTGTTTACATCAATCGTTCCCAATGCTAAGTGGGGTGCATGGGGAGATGGTGAACATTTACCCGGTTGGGACAATGAACCCAACTTTTTGGGCATATAATTTTCTTTATGTCTAGCCATACTATATAAATGGCTAGACAAACATCTTCTGTTGGTAAAAAATGTATTCCTGGGTTATTTTGCATTGAAAATATGACCATGTTTTTATTGTTCGTTTTATTAATTGTTGTTATTTATCTATATTATTCCCAAATTGCAAAAAATTCGGAACTTAGTAAACAGACTTCCATCACTCAACCTATTGTTGTTGTTCCTCCCGTCGCCGATGTGTCTCCACCCGGTTTAGTCTCAATCTCTGCGCGTAATGACCCATTACAGAGTGAATATGCTCCCCCTCTTAAAGCAGAAAGTTACGGACTACCTATCAACATTAAGACTCGAGGATATGAGAGTAATTATTCTCAACTTGGTATTTTAACGCGTGAAAATGGTGAGAGTATGATATTACCATTAATGGGTAGACGCTCCTCTTCGGGTCGTGATAAATATCAGTATTATACTATGACTAATACCGCAGGAAATATAAACACCAAACTTCCAGTCAGTGTTAAAGGACGCAGTTGCTCATCAGACATGGGGTGTGACGAAATATACAACAATGATGCTGTTTATGTTGAAGGCTATAATGATACATTTAGAGCAACTATTTATGAAAATGCTCTCTATTCTTATATTCCTTGGTTGTAATAGAGAGATTCTATGATAAAAATATAGACGGATATTACAAAGAACACTCATGTATACATTAAAAAAAGGCCATTATCCTAAAATGAAAGGAGGAAAGAAGAAAAAATTATTAAATATTATGGAAGAATTATTGGATGTAGACCATCTAACAATTGGGACTATAGAACAGTTGGAAGACCGGAAAAAAGCATTACTACTAGCCGAAGACCATAAATTAAAAAGGAAAGATGAGCGTGATAAATGGGAAGCAGACAAAAAAAGGCGTTCCGACGAAGAAGAAGCTGCGGCTGCGGCGGCTGGTCTTTCACTCGAGGACTTTAAAGCGAAAAAAAAAGAAACTGCGGATGCTGCTGCCGCGGCTGTCGCGAAGAAGACTGCAGATGACGCTGCTGCTGCTTCTGACAAAAGAACAGCGAAGAAGGACGCTATAAAAAAGGGGAGGAGAGTAAACGACGATGACTTTATATTCAACGGTGATATTGAAACCAACGAGCAAACCGATATTAAGAATATCATAAACCAATTAAATGATATATTACGATTAAAGGAGATTGGGCTGTATGAGGATATTCAAACTGAACCAAACACAGTTTTAATTAAAACAATAAACATTAAGGACGGGGAAACACAAATTAGTGAAACTCCTGAAAAAATTTTTGTTGCTCCATTGGAAGAAGAAATATCAGATACAAAAAAGGATTAATTTTTACCAATAGTAAATATAGATGATAGACATCTATATTTAGTCAATGTAAATCAGAAAATAGATAATATAATCATACATATATACAGACATGTCTTCAGAAACTATTGCTTTTGATTTAACAAAAGAGGTTGATACATCGAAATCGATAAAAATTAATTATATGCCTATGGGTATTACTGGTATTATTTATGATGATACAAACCATTGGATTACAGCCCAATGTGAACGTGGAGCATCATCTAATGTGACTTATTCCGATAGCGGTGTTACTAAAGAATACAAAGTCGATAAGTTATGGATTGTTAGCAATAAGAACGGTGCTGGAAACACACCATTACAACAAGTAACCGGTAAAGAATATAATGCTGAATTGTTCATACGCAACCTGGATACGAATAATAATGATCCAATGTATACTTGTTTCTTATTAAATGTTGTTGATCCTGGGCCCGAAAACAGTCAAATTGATGGTATTGTAAGGGCTGCAACAGCAAAGCCAGACCCGATAACATCGTTAAATGTAGACTTAAACGCGGATATATTTCGTATTTCTGATGATGACGCCAAATACATACAATACAAGAGTTCGAATGGGCGCACTGTGTTCGTTTATTCTGAACCAATTAAAGTGACTGCAGTCGCAATCTTTACTTTGGAAAATAACATGTCCTTGTTTGATATGAGTGCTAGCGATTATTCATTAATTGGGTCACCTGTTCCTGGTGATTGGATGGAATGTGATTATGTTCCCATTGATGGCGAAGAAGCCACTAGTTATAACTTACCAATTGTAAGTGGTATAGTGCAAGACCAGTCGGCGAATAGTTCGTTGAAAACAATGATAATGTTCATATTATTTATCATATTTATGGGAATATCATATACAATTATACCAACTGCTTATATGTATACTGCAAAAATCATATTTGATTTTACTGATGTTGAAACTTCAGATGACCAGAAAAGTCAATTGAAGAGTATTAATATCGGGCTTAGTGTATTAATTGCTGGAACTGCTTTAATCTTATTTTTCATTGGCGCAGGCGTATTTGGAAACACCGATAATATACCAAATGCTAGTTTACTACTATTAATCGGAATGAGTCTTGGTATCTTTTATATGATTGGTTACATCATTTTACAATCTAAAACCGCAGCAGATAAGGAGTGGCCCATTAACAAAATACAGGAGGATCTGGATAATTAAATCCTTGGGAACCATATCTACAAAACTATTTTTCAAAAGAGTTGGTACTTTCTTCAAATGGAACTTTTTGAGAATTTGAAAAAGTTCCAAATAGGATACTTCGACATTTTATCCAATATAGGTTTTTTGGATAAAATGGACATGAAAGCATAATGCTTTGTTTTGCAAATCACGAAAAAACGATTGACTGCACAACTTTTTTCACGTATTCAATAAAATAGTTATGCGAAAAATGGTTTAGGCGAGTTTTCTGTTCTATATATATAGAACATTTAGAACAAAAAATGTCGCCAAAAGTCGCCAAAAAATTTATATGTGAACAATGTGATTATAGATGCTGTAAGAAAAGTGATATGGATAAACATAAATTGACTGCAAAACATAAAAATAGAACAAATCCTAACAATAATCTAGAAAATAGAACAGAAAACTCGCCAAAAGTCGCCGAATTATTTGAATGCAAATGTGGTAAGGTGTATAAAGCCCGAAATAGTTTATGGTATCACAAAAAGAAATGCAACGGTCAACAAACACCCTCTCTTGAAAACACAATTGTAGAAGTCGAAGACAAAAGAGACAAAAGAATAGAAGAAATTATGAAGGATAGTCTAGAGATGAACAATTTATTCATGAAGGATAGTCAAGAGATGAAGAATTTACTCTTAATGTTTGTGAAAAATCAACAAGATGTTGCGCAAAAACAACAAGAAAACACCGTTGAAATAATAACCGGCGTTATAAAATCACTCCCTCCGATGGGTAACACCACAAATACAAATACAAACAGTCATAATAACACTTTGAATTTCTATTTAACAAATACGTGCAAAGATGCTGAATCAATCCATGATTTCACCGAACGTTTCGTAGCACGGAGTATCGAGTTTTTCAAGGACAATTTCAGACAGGTCGCATCTAATCAGGTGGATTTAGCATCCAGTGTCTATGAAATTATGAATAAGTGCATGAATGAAAAGCCCCAAAATGAAAAATTTATTCAAACTACGGACGTCAAGAACGGTATTTTATATGTGAAAGAGAAGAAAAAGAATGAACAAAGACAATTGTATGGAGAAGCCGAATTTGTGAAACATATAGATGGTTTTGAAAAGGCGGGAATAAATCTAGAACATGCTATAAATAAGGTATTTTTACCTATGAAGGAAGAATTCACCGAACTTCTGAAGTTGGAATTCGGAAATGCACCGGACGAGGACAATTTCGAGGATGAAGAAGAGTTTGAAGAGGAATTGTATAAATATAATTCACGGGTGATGGAATTAAAACGAAACATGTGTTTACAGACATACAATACATCGACCGTATTTGATAAGAAACATATTAGAGACGAGATTCTAGCAAGAACCAAACGAATTAAGGAGCAGGCAATGGTATAATTATTTCATAATTACGAATGAAATAATTTAAAATAAGATGAACGACTTAAATTAATGATGAACCATCAGTATTTGTAGCAACAGGCTTAAAAGATGTTTGCACGATAGCCAATTTTTCAGTTTTACCAATGGGTGCACGTTCCATAACAACTTCCTCTTCTAATGTGATTGGCTGAGATGACCCAGGGTTAGCATTGCGAGGTTCTTCGTGGGGAGGTGTAGCATCGGTAATTTGTTTTTCGGCATCAGAGCTCTTTTGATTACTGGATTTGGTGTGTTGGACGTAATGAGTTGTATTTTTCACAACAGTGCTTCTGCGCAACAATGTATATGCGACAAACAAGAATAACACACCTAAACAAGGGTTGGTATAGACAAATAATCCAATCGCGATTGCAAAAATGCAGAGCATACCAAGAGGTGATTCGATATAAGGGGATAAGCCACTAGGAGTTGATACAGGGAATACTAAATACAACACAAATACTGCTAAAACGAGTATTTCGGGTAAAGTAATTTTCTTAAGAAGTGACTTCAAATTCATTATATAGGATATTACTATATTTTACTCTAGATGCAAAGCTATGTTATGGTTGATAACCATGTTATAAAATTGAAATTATATAAAATGAAGACTTGTGTATATTATATACTAAATGTCGACTCAATGGAAACGTAGGCAATCAATAATAGCTAAAGAAAAGAAGCGACTAGATCAAGTTATCTCAAATCAATTATCGGACAGTTGTAAAGAAACAATACGGTCGGGGTCATATCTTGGAAAAAAAGGTTATACAGTTCCTCGTGTGCTGTTATCTGAATCTGAACAGGAATTTCTACATAAAGATTTGTTTGTTAAACCGGTTTCAATCGGACCGTCGTATGGTCTACCAGGTGCAGAAGACGAGGGTGCATTTCCCGTTTACAGGGAAAATGCGAAGAAAATCTATATTCCTCGGTTTTATGGTATAGAACGTTATGGATTACCCGATAAATCTGAAATAACACAGGGTGAAAATATTAATGTGAATTTTCCTAAACCTTTGCGTGATTATCAAGACAAAATCGTGGATATTTATATGAAACATATTTCAGAATCTATTTGTAAAAATTCCGATATCAAAGGCAATGGGGGTATACTTGAGGTTCCTTGTGGGCGTGGCAAGACGGTCATGGCTCTAAAAATAATCTCCCTTTTGCAAAAAAAGACATTGATTATAGTTCATAAAGAGTTCTTAATGAATCAATGGATTGAACGGGCGGAAGAATTTATACCAGGAACTAAAATCGGTAAGATTCAAGGACCGGTATTTGACGTCGAGGGTAAAGATATAGTCATCGGAATGTTACAAACCTTGTATGACCGTGCATTACCGGAAAATGCATTTGATTGTTTTGGCTTAACGATTATCGATGAGGTTCATAGGATAGGTAGCGAACAATTTTCCAAGACATTGCTTCGTGTAGCTAGTCCTAATATGCTGGGTATTTCAGCAACTGTTGACCGAAAAGATAAATTGACGAAAATATTGTATATGTTTATTGGACCTAAAATATATAGCGAGGCACGTGAAAACGATGACCCGGTTTGTGTAAGGGCGATTGAATATATTTCATCAGACCCCTCGTTTAATGAAACAGAATATGATTTTAGAGGTCAAACCAAATATAGCACGATGATATCGAAATTGTCCGATTTTGGACCACGAAGCGACTTTATCGTTCGCGTTTTGGGAGATTTGATAAAAGAGGGTCAATCGAATGAGACAGATACGCAGGTCATGGTGTTATGTCATAACCGTTCATTATTGAAATATCTATATGAAGCAATTGTCCATCGCGGATTCGCCAGTGTTGGATATTATGTCGGTGGTATGAAACAGTCGGCTTTACAGGAAACAGAAGACAAACAGATTGTATTGGCTACCTATGCGATGGCTGCCGAGGCATTAGATATTAAATCATTGTCTGTGTTAGTAATGGCTTCGCCAAAAACGGATATTACACAGTCGGTGGGTCGTATATTACGTGTTCGCCATGATAATCCGATTGTAGTGGATATTGTAGACCGCCACGACACATTTCAAAATCAGTGGCGACAGCGCAAGACATTTTACAGGAAATGTAATTATCGGATACTATCCATGGACAGTGTTCGATATCAAGGTATGAGTTTGGACTGGAAAAACGATAAGACATGGTCGAAAGTATTTGAACCACGTGGTTCCAATAAAAAAGAAGAAGGGGAAAAATCGCAAAAGAAATGTTTGATATCAATTAAGGATTTGGATGTAGACGATGAATCATAATTCAATAATTGGATTCGGAGTAGTCGTTTCGCCTTGATATTTACGTGCGAGTTTATTTTTTTTAGAATTTTGTATCACATTTCGTATAGAAACATAGATTGATTCAATGGTAATAGCAGTAACTACAATACTGCCAACCGATATTACGAGTATTATTGGTATGGGTAACATA
>MDSV01177440.1_pt1 | contig 11990 bp, 13 predicted proteins | sample 810851 | NCBI WGS metagenome assembly MDSV01 (sample SAMN05326640, study PRJNA326480) | marine metagenome | isolation source: seawater | place: Atlantic Ocean: North East | collected 2012 | reverse complement strand
TCCCGTGTCTTAAGACAAAGTACCATCGGCGCTGAAGGGCTTGACTTCCGAGTTCGGAATGGGATCGGGTATTACACCTTCGCAAAAATCACCAGGCTCGAAACTTATATATAAAAATTAAGAATTGTAAACTGTCAATTATGTAACTTTTTTATGAATTTTAATGAAAAATTTTATGTAGTTTTTTAACATTTTTTTTCCATAAATTCGATAAACTTTGTTAGATAAATTCATACTACTCAACGCTGAAGCAAATCTTTCACCCTTTCTGGATGGTAAAAATTTTATTTTAGAATTAAACATTTTTGCTACATCAATTATTTTATAATCAATTTTATTAGTAATTGAGTAGTGTCTACATTTATTTTTTTTCCAAGCATCAAAACATGCTTCAACGGTGTCATCAATATGCGTAAACCTTCTAGATTGATTGCCAGGTTTTACAACTGGTAATGGTTTTTTTCTTAAAAAATGATCTTCAAAAATTCCAATTACAGTTGCCATGCTCCCTACTCTAATTTGCTTTGGTCCATAAACATTATAAAAATAAATGATTTCAAAATTCATTTTAAACCATTTTTTTAAATTTTCTAATAATTCTAAATTTTTAGCTTTTGAAAAAGCGTAAGGAGATAAATCTTTATCTCGACCACTATTCCCTAAACTAGCAGATGTTGCTGAATAAATTAGTTTTATTTTATTTTTTAAACAAAAATTAAATACTGCATGAGAACCAATAGAGTTGGATTCTATACATTCATTAAACTTTAAAAAACTTTGATATATTCTAGAAAATTCTCCAAAATGAAATATTGAATGTATTTTTTTTTTATACCTATTTAAAATTAATGAAATATTCTTTGTATCTCCATTGATATATTTTATTTTAATATTATTAACATGGTTTTTTTTATAGCCAGATGAGTAATTGTCTAAACTGATAATTTTAAAATTTGTTTTTTTTAAAAATAATGAAATAAGATTTGAACCAACGAACCCTGCTCCTCCAGTTATAACAATAATATTTCTTTTCATTTATTATTTTTTTTTAAATAAGAGTTGTAGGTTTCAATAATAGAACTTGTAAAATCAGTTTTTGCAGACCATCCATATTTTTTTGCAAGCGAAACATCTAGAAGTTTACGTGGTGTTCCATTTGGTTTGGATAAATCAAATTTAATCTTTACTTTTCTGTCAGGAATTAAAGTTTTTAATAATTTTTCGGTATATTGTTTAACTGTTTGATCTATGCCTGTTCCAATATTTATTAAATTATGATTAACTTTTTTATTCATAAAATAAACGCAAGCTTCAGCTAAATCATCAACAAATATTAATTCTCTTTTTGCTCTACCATTGCCCCAAATTGTAATGCTTTGTTGGTTACTTAATTTAATTTTATGGATTTTTTTTATTAATGCAGGAAAAAAATGAGAGTTTAATCCATGATAATTATCATTTGGTCCATATGTATTTGTTGGCATTAAACATTTATATCTAGTCTTGTATTGATTATTATAGCTTTGACACATTTTAATTCCTGCAATTTTTGCAATAGCATAAGCATCATTAGTTTCTTCCAGGGGCCCAGTAAGTAAATATTTTTCTTTAATAGGTTGTTTGCATTTTTTTGGGTAAACGCAACTCGAACCTAAAAAAATTAGATCGTATATTTTGTTCAAATATGCAGAATGAATTATGTTTGTTTGAATTGCTAGATTTTTTTGAATAAATTCAGCTTTGAAGCGATTATTAGCATATATTCCACCAACTTTAGCGGCAGCTATAAAAATGAATGATGGTTTTTTTTTTTTTAAAAAGTTAAATACATGATTTTGGTTAGTTAAATCTAACTTTTTACTATCAGCGTAAATTATATTTTTATATCCTTTTTCTTTTAATTTTCTTAGAATTGAGCTACCAACTAATCCATTGTGCCCAGCAACATAAATTTTTGATTTTAGACCAATCATTCGTTATATTTATCAAGTTCTCGGTCTACCATTTCCTTAACCAATTTTTTTATATTTGTTTTAGGTTTCCAGTTAAGTTCTTTTTTAGCTTTTGATGAGTCACCCAGTAATGTATCCACTTCTAATGGTCTATAGTAAGATGGGTCACATTCAACTATACTTTCGTTTTTATCGTTGTAACATTTTGAATTAATTCCTGTTCCTTTCCATAAATATTTTATATTTAATTCTTTCAAAACTAAATTTACGAACTCTTTAACTGAATACTGTTTTCCGGTTGAAATTACATAATCATTTGGTTTTTTTTGTTGCAACATTTTCCACATTGCATCTACATAATCCTTTGCATGTCCCCAATCTCTTTTTGCATTAATGTTGCCTAAAAATAATTTTTTTTGTTTACCCAATTTAATTTTACATAATCCTGTTACAATTTTTTTTGTAACAAAAGTTTCTCCTCGTACTGGGCTCTCATGATTAAACAATATTCCGTTACACGCAAAAATATTATAAGACTCTCTATAATTTACTGTTATCCAATGGGCATATACTTTTGCTACACCATAAGGACTTCTTGGGTAGAAAGGTGTTTTTTCATTTTGTGGTATCTCTTGTACCTTACCGAACATTTCTGAAGTACCTGCTTGATAAAACTTTGTTTTTTTCTCTAGTCCATGAAATTTAATTGCTTCTAGGATCCTTAAAGCTCCAATAGCATCTGCATTTGCGGTATATTCTGGAACTTCAAAAGAAACAGCAACATGTGATTGTGCTGCTAAATTATATATTTCTGTTGGCATAATTTTTTTATTATTGATGATACAGAGATTGCATCCGTAACATCACCGTAATGTAAAATAAATTTTCTATTTTTTTCATGAGGATCTTGATAAAGATGATCAACTCTACCTGTATTCAAAGATGAAGATCGTCTTTTGACTCCGTGGACTATATAATTTTTTTTAATTAAAAGTTCAGCCAAATAAGAACCATCTTGACCAGTTATTCCAAAAATTAGTGCAATTTTTTTTTTCATTTTTTAAAATAATATTTACTCAGTTTTATACATTCTTTTTTAAACTCATTTAAACTATTTGAAGTTTTAATTTTATTCATCAATTTTTTGTTGTTTAAAGTAAAATTATCGTTATTAAAACTCTTTTTTATCTCAATTTTTGTTGTTTTTCTTCTATTATAAAAATTTAACCAATCAACCAATTCGTTAAGATATATTTTTTTACCTATAGAAATGTTATAAATACCATTTGCATTGTACTTTAGTAAATTAAATACCATTTCGCAAAATTTTTTTATTGATATAAAGTCCTTATAATTATTTTTATTATTATAAATAAAACCCTTCTTAGCTTGATCAAAAAAATATCACTAAAGGTTTTGTGAATTTTTCTTTTATTTTTTTTTGGGGAACCTATAATATTTGCAACCCTTAAAATTAAAAGTCTATTATTTAAAATTTTACTTACTAACATTTCTGATTTTAGCTTATTTTTTGAATAGTTACATTTAGGTCTAACCTTATCAGTTTCATTTATGTTGAATTTCGGCTTATAAACCTTTCTAGTGCTAATTATAACTAATTTTGATTGAAAATTTTTTATTTTTTTTGCGACTAATAAATCGTAGTCATTTTTTAGTTTATATTTTTTTTTTACATAATTTTTGTTTATTGAACAATTTATAATAATATCTAAACTGCTAAGGGATTTAATTGAAAGTTTTGCAAACATCTCAATACTTATCGCTTTAACTTTTAACTTTTTTTTTTCTATAAAATTAAAAAGATTCGAACCGATAAAACTTCTCTTGCCTATAATTAGAATTTTTTTTTTCATTTGATAAGAAGATTAACAATAAATGTTAAAAAATAGTCTAAATTTTTTTGATATAAAATATTATTTTTTTTAAAAAAATACTTAACATATTCATGTGCTTGCTTTCTTCTTTTCCACCAAGGTATAGACAAAAACTTAAATTTTGATGAAGCCATTTCTGGAGTTTGTCTATAATAAGTTAAATTTTCATTAATTATCATAGAATTTTTGCTAATTTGTTTTGTGTATAATGCTATTCTAAAATCCATCCATATATCTGAAAACAAATTAAAATTTATTTTCTTTAAAATTTTTTTAAATTCTTTTCTTCTCATGGAAATACAACTTTGAGGAGCAATATATGGCCAATAATTTTCTAAAATTGATTTTTTAATTTTTTTATTAATAATTTTTTTTTGATTATAAAATATTGGTAGATCAAAAACAGTTGATATATTTTTATTTTTTTTGAAAGTTTTAATAATTTTTTTAATTTTATTCACCTTATAAAAATCATCACTATCTAAAAATAAAATGATATCTCCTGAACTTTTTTTGAAAGCTCTTTGATATGCTTTAATTTGATTGAATGAACCTTTGCTTGTTCTTTTTTTGTTTTTTATAACTTTAATATTTTTATAATTTTTAATTTTTATAAGAGATCTATCATTTGAACAATCATCATGAAATATTATTTCAATATTTTTATATGTTTGATTTAATAAAGAGCTAATACAATCTTTAATATATTTATCATTATTATAATTGGCAATTAGAATTGATGCTTTTAAATTTTTCAATTTATCTTTCTTTTTTTTTATAGATATATTCAAATGTTTTTCTAAAAGGCATTTTTGATTTATAGATTAACTTAAAATTATTTTTAAGAAGCAATTTGTTAATATCATTAAATGTGTAATTTTTTTTTATCATACTGTCATAATGATGTTCAAACATTAAAGTATTTACACAACTAATTTTTTTACCAAGTCCTGTTAAAATTTCATACTCATAACCCTCGGTATCAATTTTTAAAAAATCTATTTTTTTAATCTTTTTTTTTTTTAAATAATCACTTAATTTTTGAATGTTAATTTTAAATTTTTGATAAATTTTTTTGTTTCCCCATAAATTTAATAACATGAATTTTCTTTTATAGTATTCTGATTTCTTATTAATTTCTTTAATTGTTGAAGATGAGCTTTCTTCAAATTGTTTAAAGAATACTTTTTTATTTTTTGCTCCTAATGCAATATTTTCAATACATATTTCAGAATCTTTAAATTTTTTTTTTAAAATTTTCTCTTTATTAAGTAAATATTTATAATTGATTTTACTTGCCTCAAATGAAACTATTTTTTTTACTTTAAAATTTTTTAAAAATAAATTTATAGATTCTCCTTTGTGAGCTCCCACATCGAAAAACATATTTATTTTATTAATTTTTTTTTTTTTTAGAAATTTAATTATTTTTTTTTGGTAAAAAAAATCGATAAAACCAATTGCTAAAAGCGTTATAGTTTGCATTGTTATTTTATAAATACAATTTTTCCATTAATTTTTTTTATTTTAAGTTCAATTTCGCTACAATTTGATTTAGATATTATACAGTTGCTATAATCACTTAATAATTTGGTCATTTTTTGTTCAATACGAAAGTTATTTGCGTCTACAGAATAAAATACCTTTTGAAATGGTTCGTAATTGTAGATTTCTACCTCTTTTACTATTCTATTAATATTTCTACCTATAAAAATTGAGGCAGTTATAAATATTAAAATAAAACTGTATGAAGCATACTTTTTAATATCTTCTTTTTTTGTCTGAAGCTTTAATGAAATTGGAATAAAAAATATTAGAGCAATTAATGAATAACCGCCATATCTTAACGCAGGATGATTAAAAAACCATTCTAAACCTAAAATAAATATTATTATATATATTAAAAATACATGATTATTTATTGGTAATATTTTTTTTGAAAAAAAATTCTTTTTGAAAAAAATAATTACAGTAAGAATTAAAAAAATAAGTCCTAAAATAAAATCTAAAACCTTATTAAAAAAATACTTATCAATCCAATTGGTTATCCAATTAAAATTTTTTATATATTGATTTGGGTTTTCTACTCTGAAGTTTGGAGTGGCTCCTGCTTTTGACCAAAGTTCATACCAATTATTCATCATTTGAACCTCTAAATTTGAAATACTCCAACTAAGGCTTGTAAAACAAGTAAAGCTTACTGGATAGATTAAACATCCGGTGTTAGCAAAATAAGAAAACAAAACTAATACAAAAGATGCTGAAAAAATTACAAAAAATTTGTTCAAAATTAAAAAATTAAACGATTCTGAAAGTTTCTTTTTTTGATAATAAACTAAAATTAATAATGGAATAAATAAAGTAATATATAAAACGTAAAAAGCTTTTAGAGAAATAATTATTGCGATAAGTAAATAAATATAAAAAAGATTTTCACTTTTAATTTTTTTTAAATCTTTTAAATAAAAAATTTCAATTATCAGTAAAAATATCAATATTTGTGCTGATCTATCTGTGCCATGTTCTGCAATTCTGTAAAAAAAAATATTAATAAAAATAAATGACAATAAACTTAAATAGTTTATATAATTTATTTTTTGATTTTTTATTTTAGAAATAAATAAACACCCGATTTTTTTTATAAAAATTATGTTTACGAAACCAAGTATTAAAACTTGTGAAATATTGAATAAATAATATTCAATATAAGGCAAGTAAAATAGAGAATTAATATAAAATATTGATGAAGGTGTTCTAAAACCATGATTAAATTCACCAACACCAAAATAAAAACTATGTTGGGTTAAATAATATGTATAAGGGAAATGATAATAAGGAAAATCATCATGATTTTTAAATAAAATTATTGAAATAAATAAACATAAAAATACTAATGATGAATAAATTATTTCTTTTTTAATTTTTTTTAATTTTCTTCTAATAAAAAAAATAAAGAAAAACAAACCAGTAACTAAAACAATACTATTATGAATTTGTGAATGAGCTAAAAATAAATTACTTAGATATGAATAAAATATAAGTATATATATACCTAATAATCCTATATAACCTAAATTATCGTAACGTATTTTTTTATTTATTAATTTTGAAAAAATTAAACCGTAACCTAATGCAGAAAAAATAATTATAAAATAGTATGAAAAAAATAATAAAAAATTATACGACATTCGATATTTATATAAGTTTTAATACATTAAAACATATTTTTATATTTATTTTATAAAATTTATTCTATGCAAAAATCTAAGTATTTAATCATTTTAATTTATTTAGTTTTATTATCAGCTTTTTTTTTAAATGCAGATCCAAATGGAGGTGCTTTTAAAGATTATCAAAATCATCTAATTTTAATTAAAGATTTAAAAGAAAATTTTATTAAAACATTATTTAATTATGATAACTATGAAACTAGACACTCTCCAGTATTTTATATTTTTTTATCCTTTTTTTATTCTTTAGAAATACCTGACAAAATTATAAGATTAATTTTTTTACATATTGGTATTTTGTTACCAATTATATTTTATAACTGTCTCAAACTAAAATTTAGCTCCACAGATAAAGAAAAGTTAGTTTTGTTTTCATGTTTAATTTTATTGTCACCTTCATTTTGGTCTTTAACCATTTGGCCAGATAGCAGGATTTTTGGTTTATTATTGTTTTGTGTAAGTATTTTATATTTTTTAAAGTTTAAAGAAGATGAAAAATTAAGTAATTCAATTAAATGTATTATATCCTATTCTGTAGCATCATATATAAGTCCTAATTTCGCAGTTTTTTCAATTTTTTATTTTTACCATTTTTTTAAAAAATTTAAATTTAGCAAGGAGATATTATTAATAATTACAGCAAATATTGTTTTGTCATTACCAGCTTTTTTATATTTGTTCTCACTAGATAGTATATTTTTAATTAAATCAGCTGTACCTTCAAATGAAATCCAAATCTCAGACTTGTTTAATATATCAAATAAAGTTTTGGTCATTAGTTCAATAATATTTTTTTATTCTATACCTTTTTTAATTGCAAAAAGTTTTGATATAGAAAGGCCCAATATAATTATAATAGTTTTAAGTGTAATACTTTTAATTTTATTATCTTACAACTTTAATTATAATTATTCATTTACTGGAGGTGGAATTTTTTTTAAGTTATCTAATTTTATTACAAATAATAACTATTTATTTTTTTTAGTATGCTTCTTTTCAATAATGTTATTGGTAAGTTTGGTTAAGTTAAATTTTGAAAATTTTATAATTATTTCTTTACTAATTATAAGTAATCCACAATATACAATTTACCATAAATATTATGACCCCCTTATTTTAATATTATTTGCATTGTTATTTAATATAAAAATCAATCAAAAAAAATTATTTAATTTTAATAGTTTAATAATTTTCTACTTACATATAGGATCCTTTTTAATATTAAATTTCTTAAAATGAATGATTTAACTCTCATAATACCTGCAAAAAATGAATCGGAAAGTTTACCTGAAGTAATTTCTGAATTAGAAAAGTTTAATTTAAATTTAAATGTTGTGCTGCATGAATCGGATATTGATACAATCAAATCTATTGAACAGCCTAATGTAAAAATAGTTTATCAAAAAAATTTTGGCTATGGTGATGCCTTGATTGAAGGAATAAAAAACTGCAAAACAGAATACTTTTGTATATTTAATGCCGATGGTTCATTTAGACCTGAGGAAATAGAAGCTATGAAAAAATCTATTGATCAAAATAATTTAGATTTTGTTTTTGGTTCAAGATATCAATCCAACTCAGGTAGCGAAGATGATACAATGGTTACTTTAGTAGGTAATTATTTTTTTACTTTTTTAGGAAATTTAATGTTTAGACTAAATATTACTGATATTTTATACACATTTGTATTAGGTAAAACGGAGTTGGCAAAAAAATTAGATTTATCACAAAAAGATTTTACTATTTGTGTGGAATTACCAATAAAAGCAAAAAAAAATGATATGAGGATAGGTTCAAGCAGTTGCTACGAAAGAAAAAGAATAGCTGGTAAAAAAAAAGTAAAAGCTTTTAAAGATGGACTTTTAATTCTTATACATATGTTCAGGTTATATTTTAAATAATGGAAAAAATAATAAAAGTTTTTGATGAAAACAAATACCATTATTTTCCTATATTTATAATATCTTTCTTTCCAGTATTATTTTTTTTTGGATCTGGAGTAGTAAATTTTTTTATTATTGTTTTGGATATTATTTTTTTATTCGAAATTTTTTTAAAAAAAAAAACTCACATACTAAATAATATTTTTTTCTACTTGTTTGTTATTTTTTGGTTAATCTTATTGGTAAATTTATTGTTCTCTATTAATGTAAATAATTCTTTGGGAAGAAGCGTTGGTTTTATTAGATTTATTATTTTTGTATTCGTAATTAATTATTTCATTAATTTTGAAAATCAAAAATATAGAAAAATTATATTTAATTTTTGGACTATAATTTTTTTAGTTATTTCATTTGATTTAATTTATGAGTTTACATTTGGAAAAAATGTTCTTGGCTTTGAATCTTATATGCCTGGAAGATTGTCAGGTTTTTTTAATGATGAATTGAAAATAGGACATTTATATTCAGCATTAATATTTATAACAATAAGCAATATTTTAGTTTTTAAAAAAAATTATTTAAATATAAAAAATTTTTTTTATAATTATATTGATTATTTTTTAATTTTTTCTTTTCTAATAATTTCATTTATAATAGGAGAACGATCCAACTTTTTAAAAATATTAATTGTTTTGCCAATATTTGTAATCTTAGTAAAAAAATTAAATTTAGTAAAAAAATTAATTTTTTTAGTATCGTTTTTATTAGTAATTTTTACAATATCAGCAAGCAATGAGATTTATAAAATTAGATTTTGGAATAGGTTAATTCAACCAATTATTTATAATCCAATTAATTTTATAAATAATACAAGATATGGTCAACATTACTCTGTTGCGATTGATGTTTTTAAAAACAATAAATTATATGGTGTTGGTTTAAAAAATTACAGAGAGGAAGTTAAAAAAGATATTTATAAAAAAGATACTTCCAGTGTAAGAATAGCGTCTATACACCCGCACCAAGTACATTTTGAATTTCTAGCTGAGCTAGGCTTAATAGGGTATATTTATTTTATAATATTCTTCTTAGCAACTCTTTTAATTTCTTTTAAAAATTATTTAAAGAATAAAGATAATTTTCAACTTTCTGCTTTGCTTTTTGTAATTGCAAGTTTAATCCCATTGATACCTAGTGGAAGTTTTTTCACAACTTATTCTGCAACATTATTTTGGATTAATTTTTCAATAATGATTCCGTCTATAATAAAAGATAAATCAGAAAAAATTAATAATTAGTTATTTCGAAATTTTTTAATCTTATTTGATAATAATTTTACATATACAAATACATAAATAATTATATTAAATAAGATTATAAATACTTGAATCTGAGAATTATAATAAAATTGCATTGCTAAAGTTAAAGAAAAAAAATTATAAAAATTAATTAAAATACCAGACAAAGAGTTAAGGTATTTTTTGTCTATGCTATATTTTTTTTTAAGTGTATAAAAAATTAACTGATGTAGATGATTTGTATCCGGATTTATAGGTGATTTAGAAAATCTAATTTTTCTAAGTATAGAGAATAAGTTTTCAAATGCAGGATACCACAATAAAGAAACAATAAAAAAAGGCGATATGTTGGAATTTATTTGATGTATTTCAATTAAAAAAAGAGAAAACAATAAACCCAATAAATAAGATCCACTGTCACCCAAGTAAAGCTTATTAAAAAGATTAAAAATAAGTAATATAATTAATATTTGAAATAAATTAATTATATTTAAATAGGTTCCTGTATCTATTCCATGAGAACCTAGGTTAAAAATAACAAATAGAATTATTAAGAAATATCCAACATTTAAAGAATTAACACCATCAATAAAATTACTTCCATTAACAATAATTAGAACACAAAAAGTTGTAAAAATAATTTGAAATAACTTTTCTTTTAATAAAAGATCTAAAAAATCAATTCTGGTATAAGAAACAAATACTGATGAGATGTAAATGGAAAATGCAATTATAATTAATTGTAAAATTAGTCTTAAAGTAGGTGAATTAATTTTTTTTATATCAGAGAAAAAACCCAATAAAAAAATTAAAAAAAATGTAATATATAAATAATAATCAGTAGAATTTAAATAAAAGTAAATTAATATAATTAAGACCAATCCTCCTGATAGAGGTATGTTGCCATCAGAAACAAAATTTTGATGATTGGATCCAGTCGAATTAAAAAGAATTTTATTATTAATTAAAAAATAATTTAATAATAAAATTAAAATTGTAGTATATATTAAAAAGTTCATTAATAAGTTTTAAATTTATTTCCTTTTTTCAAGTAATTGACTGATAATAACAATAAAAAAAATAATGATTTAAAAACATTAAATTTCATATAGAAATAATATACTTTAAAACCATCAATTAATTTTTGTAATATAGAAGAAGATAGAGAATCGCTAAGTTTTCTCCATTTAGTTAAATATTTTTTTATTGGATAAAAAATAATATTTTTTTTTGTTATTTTAAGCCACAGTATATAATCTTCTTTAGTCTTTGTTTTGCCAAACTTTATATTTTTTCTAATTAAATTTTTTCTTAGTATTACTGTTGATAAGCCAATATCACATGAATATAAGAGATTTTTAAAATTTAAATAATCAGCCTCTCTATTATCAATAATTTCATTATTATTATTAATTAAATTATAAGAAGTATGTGATATTTTTATATTTTTTTTTTCCATAATATTTATTTGCTCTTTTAATTTATTTTTATTCCATAAATCATCTGAGTCTATGAAAGCAATATATTTTCCTTTGCTTAATCTAATCCCTTTATTTCTAGATTCACCTGCACCTAAATTTTTTTTATTTACTATTAATTTAATTCTTTTATCTTTTTTCTTTATTTTTTTTATTAAAGATAAATCTTTCTTTTCTTCATCATCATAAATTATAATAATTTCAAATTTTTTATATGTTTGATTTAAAACTGATTTAATAGAGCTCCAAATATA
>MDSV01099280.1_pt1 | contig 11990 bp, 14 predicted proteins | sample 810851 | NCBI WGS metagenome assembly MDSV01 (sample SAMN05326640, study PRJNA326480) | marine metagenome | isolation source: seawater | place: Atlantic Ocean: North East | collected 2012 | reverse complement strand
TTCCATGTCTTAAGACAAAGTACCATTGGCGCAGAAAGGCTTGACTTCCGAGTTCGAAATGGGATCGGGTATTGCCCTTTCGCAATAATCACCAGGCAGCTCTTTATATAAATTATTTTTTGAAATGCAATGTTATTTTTTACTCTTTTTTATAATACAATTAGCATAAATTTTCTGGCCCTTTTTCGATACCTTTGTAAATGAAAAATTAAAATTATTTAAATTAAAATTGGCATTATCGTATTCATCACTATCTAGCATCCTAATCTTATCGTACATCATATTTATAGATGAAATGTTTTTTTTAATAAAGGAATTATTTTTATTTAATCTTTTAAAAAAAGTTTTTTTTCCTATTTGGTCTTTTGGTTTAATATTGCTTGTTATTATTTTTTTCATTAATTCTAAAATTATTATTGAAATATTATAAAATATATTATCTAAACTTCCTTTAAGACTTACTTTTTTTCTAACATAAATTGGACCAGAGTCTATTTTTTTTTGGACCTTAACAGCATTTACATATGCATTCTTATAACCTTTCAATATTAAATTCTGAATTGGACTACCCCCTCTATGTTTCGGCAAATTACCAGTATGAAAAATTACACAAATAAAATTCTCATATATTTTTTTTGGCACAATAAAACTCCAATGTGGGAAAAAAATATATTGAATATTATTTTTTTTTAAAGATTTGTAATTTAACTGTTTTTTATTTTTTATTAAATAATAATTTTTAAGATTTTTTTTTTGGTGAATAAAAAACCATTTTTTTGAACAAGCAACTGCACTTTTCATTTATAAATTTTTCTTATGATTTCAAAACCTTCCGCAAATTTTAATCCCGATTGATTACCTCTTATTTTTGCTAAGTTTGTAATCCCTTCGTAGGATCTCGAATGTGGTTTTTTTTTGATCTCTGTTTTATAAATTTTTAATGCATTAATTTTTTTCTTCCAAAATTTGGATATGTCCACAAATAAATTTGGTACAAAATTTTTACGATGCTTAAGAAGAGAATAATCTGTTGCTGACGGTACTTCAAAAGTTCTAAGTTCTAAAAGTTTTGAGTCAGGCGTGGGTCTAAATGCTGTAAGTGTTGCTTCTGCTATTAATTTGTGATCGATGTTTAAATCAGTGAAATTATGTGTGTAAACGATCGATGGTTTTATTTTATTTTTAATTTTTTCTATTTCTTTAATAATTTTAAGTAAAGGAATCTTATCTAATTGATTGTCTGGAAAATTTAAATTTTTTATCCATTTAAAACCTAAAAATTTTGATGCTTTTTTTGCAGACAAATTTCTATCTTTTTTTAAAATTTTAGATTTAGTGGATCTTGCTGAAACTCCATCAGTAAATGACATCGCAAATACCTTATATCCATCCTCAATATGTTTGCATATTGTTCCACCACATCCTATGGTTTCGTCATCTGTGTGTGCTACTAAAATTAATATATTTTTGCTTTTCATATCAATGAATTATATTAGTTTAATTATTATGAAAAAAAACAAATCTGATCAATTAATAAATAAAATTCAGCAAATAAGATCAAAGAATAACAATAATTGGATGGATATTCTCAGATTGGGATTTAAACATAACCCTAAAAAAGCTGCACTTATAATGAAGAACATTTATGAAGATGACAAAAAAATAAGCTCTCTAGTAAAAAAACTATACGATTATAATAAATAAATTAATGAAAAATAAATATGCAAAACTAATTGCAGAAATATCTGCAAATCATTGTGGAAGCATAACGCAAGCAAAAAAATTGATTTATTGTGCAAAAGTTAACAATGCTGATGCTGTGAAAATTCAAACCTATACAGCTGACACAATGACAATTAATTCAAAAAAAAAACATTTTAAAATTAAAAATGGAATTTGGAAAAACTATTACTTGTGGGATTTATATCAAGAAGCATGTACTCCGTATGAATGGCATAAGGAATTGTTTGCATATGGTAAAAAAATTGGAATTGAAATATTTAGTACACCATTTGATGAAACTGCTGTTGATTTATTGGAAAAATTGAATTGTCCCAGGTATAAAATTGCCTCATTTGAAATGACAGATCTTCCTTTAATTAAAAAAGTTGCACAAACAAAAAAACCATTAATCATATCCACTGGAATGGCATCTATAAAAGAAATAAGCGAAACATACTCTGTTGCAAAAAAATATGGAGCTAATGATATAACTCTACTTTATTGTGTAAGCAATTATCCAGCGAAATCAGATGATTTTAATATGAATAATATTCAAATATTAAAACGTAAATTTAATTGCAAGATTGGATTTTCTGATCACTCAAATGATATAAGAATTGCATTGTCAGCTGTAGCAGCAGGTGCTGAAATTGTCGAAAAACATATTGCTTTAGAAAATCAAAAAAAGGGTCATGATATAAAATTTTCTCTCAAAGGTAATGAAATTAAAAAATTTAAACAGGATATTGTTTTTGTAAATAAATTATTTAAACAAAATATTTTTTTAAGAAATAAATCAGAAAATGCGAGTAAAATTTTTAGAAGGTCAATTTTTGCAGTAAAAGATATTTCAAAAGGTGAAAAATTTACTTTAGCAAATATAAGAAGAATAAGACCAAATAAAGGTATGGAACCAAAATATTATTTGAAACTTTTGGGAAAAAAATCTCCACAAAATATAAAAAAAGAAAACCCAATTAATAAGAAAATTTTAAAAAAAATGAGAATAAAACATGCAAATAATTAAAATTTTTAATATTTTTTTGATATCATTAATGCCAATAAGCTCTATAAGAAAATTTTTATACAATTTTTTACTAAATTATAATATTGATGAAAATAGTGAAATTGGATGGTTAACTTTTATAAATTGTAATAAATTTGTATGTAAAGGTACAAAAATAAGAAATTTTAATTTTATATCGTCCAAGATTTTTGAAACTAGTAACTCCGAAATTGGTTTCGTAAACAAATTTAAAGATATAAATATTGTTACAATTAATGCTTCTAAGATAAATAATAATAATAAATTTATTGGAGAAAAAAAAGTTTCTGAGGAAAATAATTTCTCTTTAAACAAAAATTCATTTATTGAAAGTAACAACTATTTTGATTTGACTGATAGTATTGAGATTTTGGAAGATTGTTCAATTTACTCCCATGTTCAAATTTGGACTCACGGTTTTACTGAAAAGAGAATAATGAAAAATAAGAATGTATTAATTAAGAGTAAGTGTATAATAAATAATGCATGCTTGATTTCAATGGGAGTTGAAATTGATGAAAATTCTACAATAGAAATAGGTTCAATAGTTACCAAAAGTGTCTCAAATGGTGGATTTTATTTTCACGAACTACAAAAAAATTAATAAACTTCTAATTATCAAATCAATTTTAGGTTTATTGGCAACCTCCTTGCCATTTAATTTTCTTAGAATATTTTTCCTTAATTTAATACCAGGCTTTAAATTTAAAAATTGTTATGTTGGAAATTTAAACATTTTTTCTACAAATGAAATTTTAATTGTGGACTCAAAAATTGGAAATTTTAATTTTATTATATTAAGTAAAATAAGTTGTTCAAAAAAATCAATTATTGGTTCATATAATAAAATTTTATCAAATTTTCAAAATTCTTATCTTTCGATGGAGCAATCTCAAATTTCAATAAATAATACTTTTTATCTTTCAAAAAATACTTTAATTGGAAAGAACGTTGTATTTGGAGGAATGAATTCAAAAATTTTTTTAAATAAATCTTCGGAACAAAATACATACTTTAGGGAAAATATATTTATTGGTTCAAATAGTATATTGCTTACTGGCATCAAATTAGAAAAAGACATAGTAATTGGAGCTGGATCTATAGTATTAAATAGTATAATTAAACCTGGCCTTTATTACTCTAAACAGTTGGTTACTAATGAAAAATAGAAAAAAAAATTCAACATTCATATGGAATAAGTATTATGAGGATTTTGAAAAAGGTGATTGGCTGGGAAATCAGTATCCTAATGAATTTTTAATCAGATTTGTTTCAAATTTGAGAAAGAAATATACAAATAGTGGTTATTTTAAAGATAAAGGAAATGAAATAAAATTAAAAAAGAATTTTAATGGTAATGCCTTGGAAATTGGTTTTGGTGGTTTGGCAAATCTTATGATGCTTAGATCAAAAGGATTTAACTGCCATGGAATTGAAGTTTCAGAAAACGCAGTAAAAAGATCAAAATCTTACCTAAAAAGAAATAATCTAAAGAAAATCAAAACGTCTGTATGGGAAAAAAATAGCAGACTTCCATTTGAAGATAACACTTTTGATTTAGTTGTTGGCCTTCAATGTATCTATTATAATACTGACATAAAGTTTATAATTAAGGAAATTAAAAGAGTAATAAAAAAAAATGGAAAGTTTATATTTTCATTTTTTTCAAAGAATCATGGCTACATGAAATACATTGATGTTATAAATAGGGATAAAAATATAATCAAATGGAGTAATAAGCATCCAAATAAGAGAATTGTAGGTTCTCAATTATACCATGCCAAAAGTAAAGAAAATTTAAATAAACTTTTTAAATATTTTAAAAATAAAAAAATATTCACATTTGAAACTGATCAGCTGCCTATTTTTCAAAGCTGGTGGTATATTACTGGAAAAAAATAAAAATTGTACACAGCTTTAATTCAAACTCGATCATCTTCAAAAAGACTTAAAAATAAAGTTTTGTATAAAATTCTCAATCAAGAAGTTTTTAAAATTGTTTACAAAAGAGTAATAAAGTCAAAATTAATAAGTAAAGCAATTATACTAACCACGACTCTAAAAACTGACGACAAAATAGTTAAGATCTGCAAAAAATCTAAAATTCCATATTTTAGAGGAAATAGCTTAAATGTTTTAAAAAGATACTACTATGCTGCTAAAAAATATAATTTAAAAAATATTGTAAGAATTACATCAGATTGCCCATTAGTTGATCCTGAAGTAATTGATAAAATTTGTAAAAAATATTCTAGTAAAAAATATCATTATGTTTCAAACGTATTGAAACCTACTTATCCTGATGGTTATGATGTAGAAATTTTTAATTTTAATACTTTAGAAAAAGTGTATAGAAAAGCTAAGACAAAATTTGAAAAAGAACATGTCACTACTAAAATGATAAAAGATAAAAATTTAAAGAAAATTAATATTCAACTTTATAAAAATTACTCAAATTTTAGATTTACGTTAGATACCATAAGTGACTTCAACAAAATAAAAGAAATATTTGAGAAAGAAAAGTCTATTTATAAACCAAATTTAAACCTGGTGCTTAGAGAGGCCCTGAAAAAAGGTAATTATTATAAAGTAAAAAGACAAAATTATTTTTAATGAAAAAAAAATTTAATAAGAGTAACAAATTATTAAAATTAGTTGAAAAAAATATACCTCTAGGTTCTCAAACATTTAGTAAAAGCAAACTATTTTTACCCCACAAAAAAACTCCTCTATTTTTAGACAGAGGCTCTGGATGTCATGTCTACGATGTAGATGGTAATAAATATATTGATTTAATCAGTGGACTGTTAAGTGTATCTATTGGTTATAATATAAAAGAGATTAATAAAGAAATTCAAAAACAAATCAAAAAAGGTATTACGTTATCACTGCCCACATTATTAGAAAATAATTTAGCAAAAAAAATAATTTATGAAGTTCCAAGTGCAGAAATGGTTAGATTTGCAAAAAATGGTTCTGATGTTACTTCTGCAGCAATACGTTTATCAAGAATGATTACTAACAGAAAAATAATACTTACATGCGGTTATCATGGATGGCACGAGTGGTATATCGGAAAAACAACCATGAATGCTGGAATACCTCGAGAAATGTTCAATAACACCAAAACATTTAAATTTAATGACATTGATTCGTTTAAAAAAGTTTTTATGAAAAATAAAAATAATATAGCCGCGGTTATACTTGAGCCAATGAATATTGAATGGCCAAATATAAATTTTCTAAAAAAAATAAGAGCAATGTGTTCAAAAAATAATACAATTTTGATTTTTGATGAAATTTGTACTGGATTTAGGTTTTCTCTAGGTGGAGCTCAAAAATTATTTGGTATAACTCCAGACTTAACTACCCTAGGAAAAGGCATGGGAAATGGTTTTCCAATTTCAGCTTTAGCAGGAAAAAGAAAAATAATGAAACACTGCAGTAAAATATTTTTTTCATCTACATTTGGTGGTGAGACTTTGTCTTTAGTTGCTGCAATATCTGTGATTGATTATATTAAAAAATATGACGTAATAAAACAAATCAATAAATTGGGTGATAAAATTATTATTGAAATTAATAATCATTTAATTCACTCAAAAATTGACTTTATTAAGATCAAAGGACACCCATCTTGGTCTTTTTTTATATTCAAAGATTACAAAAAATACAGCAAAGAAACCTTAAAAACCTTTTTTCTAGAAAAATCTATAGAAAAAGGAATACTTACCTTTGGGACAAACAATTTAAACTATTCCCATAAAAGTAAAGATGTAGATGAAATAATAAATATTTATAAAACTATTCTGAGTGATATAAAAAATAAAGTAAGCTCAAATAAAAAATTGATAAAATACAAAGAAATCAAAAATCTGTTTCAAGTAAGGAAATAAATATGAAAATAATGACAATTGTTGGAACAAGGCCTGAAATAATTAAATTATCAAGAACTATTTATGAGCTTGATAAAACTTTTAATAATATTTTAGTTAATACAAATCAAAACTTTTCTTACGAACTAGGTAAAATTTTTTTTAAGGACTTGAGTATTAGAAAACCTGACTACAATTTAACAGTTGATAATAAAATTAATTTTAAAACTATTTCGAAAACAATAAATGACTGTGGTCAAATAATGATAAAAGAGAAACCAGATTTAGTTGTAATTTTAGGTGATACTAATAGCTCATATGCAGCGATTAGTGCTAAAAAATTAAGAATACCTATTTTTCATCTTGAAGCTGGCAATAGATGCTTTGATCAAGACGTGCCTGAAGAAATTAATAGAAGAATTATTGACCATACAAGTGAAATAAATCTTGTTTACACGGAACATGCTAGACAAAATCTAATTAGAGAGGGAATACATCCTCAAACAATCATCAAAACTGGATCACCTATGAAAGAAGTAATAGACTTTTATAGAGATAAGATTGATAAATCAAAAATTTTAGAGAAACTGAGAATTTCTAGTAATAATTATACCATAATAAGTATTCACAGAAACGAAAATTTAGATAATGAAAAGAACTTAAATGAAATTCTAAAATCTTTAGAACTATTATCAAAAACAAATAGAAAGATAATATTTAGTACTCACCCTGCTCTCATTAAAAAACTCAAAAAAATTAAAAAAATCAATTTTTTTAAAAAAATTGTTACTTCAATTAAACCTTTGTGCTTTACAGATTATATAAAATTACAAGAAAACTCATCATTGATAATTTCAGACAGTGGAACTCTGATGGAAGAAAGTGCAATATTAAACTTGGACTCCATAATGATAAGAAATTCTCATGAAAGACCTGAAGGTATGGATAAGTCAAGTTTAATAGTATCAGGACTAGAATTTAAGAATATAAAAGAGTCTATAACAGTGCTTAAAAAAACTAAACATAAAAAAACTTTACCAGAAGATTATGATATTGATGACTTCTCAAAAAAAATCCCAAAAATAATTTTAAGCTATTTTGGATACGTAAAATATTTTTATAAATTAACTAATAACAAATAATCTTCTCTTTGGATCAGAGATTTTAAAACCATTTTTCTTAAAAAAACTTTGTGAAATTTGATTGGATTTAAGTACTTTTGCAATAAATTTATATTTTTTAAATTTAATTAGTGCAAATTTAAGGATTTTTGAAGCAATATTTTTATTCTGAAAATTTTTTTTAATAAAAATTGATATATTAATTTTATTAGATTTTAGAAATTCTAATCTTAAATAACCGACATATTTTGAATTATATTTTACCAAATAAATCTTATTTTGAAGTATGAATTGATCAAACCATTTTTTATGAGTGTTAAATTTTATTTTTCTTTTGTTAATAGAGTTATTTCTCATAATTTTACTATTTCTCATCATGTAAACTAGGTAACTTTTTTTTGTATCAATGAGACTCTCCAACAAAAGTTTTTTTTTAATTATTATCAAAGTCTTATTTTTTAATTTGCTATACATCTAAAATATTTATCCGAGATATTTTTATGACTAAATTTATTCAAAATTTTTTTTTTATTAATTTTTTTATTTTTTTTGAGTGATTGAATTTTTTCTAGCCATTTTTCTTCATTTTGTGCAGAAGATACATAAATAATATTATTGCCTACTAATTCTTTATAAATACCTAAATTAGTTGCCACTGCTCTGCCACCATTAATAATTGTTTCAATTGCCACCATTCCAAATCCTTCGTAAAGTGAAGGTAGCAATACACATTTAGAATTTTTAATTAGCCAATTTTTTTTTTCTTCATCAATAAAATTTAAGTACTTAATTTTATTAGAATTTTTTTTATTAATATCTTTCCCTATTCCAGCAATAATAAGTTTTTCTTTAATCTGATGTTTATATTTGAGAAATAATTTTTCTATGGTCTCAAGATTTTTGTGTGGAAGTCTAGATGAGATGCAAACAATAAAAGAATTATGTTTAATATTAAATCTTTTTTTTAGTTTTATTTTTTGTTGAAAAAAAGGTAAATAAATCACATAAATTTTATTTTTAAAATTAAATTTTTCTAATAAATCTTTCTTAAGTGTATTAGATGTAAAGATAATTTTATCAGATTTATACTTACAGACAAAAATATTAAATTTAATCCAATATTTTCTTAAAATTGAAAAATTATTTGGAAATTTAGTCCATTGTGCATCATGAAATAAATTAATAATTTTAAAGTTAAATTTAAAAATTGGACTATAAATATTTGGACAAAAATATATTTGTTTTTCTTTTTTATATAATAAAAATAAAATAAACCACCTTATTATAAAATTAAGATATTTTTTTTCAGTTAAAAATATTTTTTTAAAGTTATTAAGAAAATGGTATTTGGCTAAAATATTATTATTTAAAATAAAGATTATATTAAACTTTTTAAATTTTTTATTAAAAATTATTGATTTCAAAATATTTTCCACTGAAAATCTTGCACCTCCAGAAAGATGGTCGTCAATCCAAGATATATCAATATAAAGATTTTTTTTTACCATTCAGAAATACCATAAATTACCTGCAGAATTCCTCTTGAATTATTTATTTCAGGATTTGAACCTTTGTGATAATTGGAAGTATCCTCAATGAAACTTGTACCCTTATCTCCTTTCAACAAAAGAATCCTGTCATTATATTTTTGTAATGCATCGTCATCAGAAATTCTTCTTTTAATATATTCACTTATTTTTTTTTTTCCTTTTTTTTTAATAAAATAATGAGGACCACTTTTTTCATTTACATCAGAAAGATAAATAAATAATTTTAAAAATTTAAAATCATCCACGTCATAATGATAACCAAATTCATTTCCTGGTGGATTTATGTATTTTCCATCATTATCTATATTGCTAAAAGTCCACCATATCTGTGTTGACTGAACAATTGGTTCTGTCTTAAAATAATTTCTAGCTATATTAAAAATATTTTTATTATAGGCTATATCTCTTACTAATTTAATATCTTTATGTGGGTTTAAGTATCTACAGATATAAATTCCGTCGTTTTTTTTTTTTTCTTTTAATAAAATTGTCTTACTTTTTTCACGATTTACAAAAAACTTTTGATTTTCTAAACTTTTCAATACATTTTCTATAATGTTCTTCTTTAAACTAAACCCTTTAAAAATTCCTAAATTCTCAAGATTATTTAATATTTTTTGTTGATCATCGATACCGTCAAATACATTATAATCTGTAATGTAATTCGTTTTATTTTTTTTTTTGAAGAAAAATAAATAAAGAGTAAAAAAAATATTATTTAATGGTGTTCTAGCTAAAACTCTCATAATTCTTTTATCTAACTTATTTGAGGTGTTTTTTAACTCACCAATCATTGACCTAGGAAAACCTATAAATAAATTTTTAAGAAATAACATCATTAATTGAGTTTACAATCTTTTGAATATTTTCATCCTCTAATAAATGTTCACCATAAATATAGCCAGGATATGTTGATTTTAAAAAATCTAAATCTGAATTATCTTTTTTATTTTTATTATCTTTTTTTAAAATATCAACAAAATCAAATAAATCATATTTTTTAAAATCATCTAAGAAAATTTTCCTACAAAATTTTAACTCATTAAAAAAACAATCAGCAAAAGTAAAACTTGGGATTTCATTTAATGCTGTTTCCATGCTGGCGGTACTATTTATAGAAAAAGTAGCTATTGGTTTTATTTTTTCAAAAAGATTGTCAGATAATTCATCTAATAAAAACACATCTTGAAAACTTCTTATTTTTTTATAATAAAATAAATTATTATCTCCAGTACACGAAGGATGTTGTTTTACTAATAATTGGAAACCGGGAGGTAAAATTTTCCATATATTTTGAATATTAGTCAAATGATCACTATAATATATTCCTTTAACATCAGTATTTGCTTCAGGTTTTTTTTGTAAATAATAAATTACAAATTTTAGATTTTTTAATTCATCAATTTTTTTTTTGGGGATTAAGTTAAAAATTATGAAATTAAAATATTTAAATACAAACTTTTGAATTCTAGTAAACCGTGATATTCTCCTTGGATCATTATTATCAAAATAATCATCATAAAATAATTTAAATAATTTCCGTAAAATAAATTTGATATTAAAAATTTTTTTTTGAACAGTATGTGATTTAATAAATTCTCTATAATATTTCTCATTGATCGAAAGTAAACTTGTTAGGTCATCTTTTCTTAAATAATATTTTGAATTGTCTAGACTTTCAAAAAATAAAAATCTATCTGGTATAATTCTTACAGCGCCTGGATTATAGTGTTTGCAATTAAGCTCAGGATTTTTTTTACAAATTAAATTAATTAAAATTTCATGTGCCCATGTAAACTCACTAAATATAAAATTTATATTATTTGATTTTATAAAATCTGTGATAATTGTCTCTGAATTGATAAGAAAATTTTTATCAGTATTATTCGAAACTTTAAGTGACCTATCTGCAAATAATAATTCATTAATTTTGAAGTTTGAATTTATATTTTTTTTAGTTAATTCGCTTTTCTTTAAATAAAGTATTTGAGCCTCATCAAAATACTTATTAATTTGTCTAAATTCTTTTAAATTTACACAAATCCAAAATACCTTTCTATTGGCTATTTTTTTGGAAATTTTAAGGAAAAATTCAGTTTTTTCAAAATTTGATACAAAACAAATGCTCTTCATTGATTATGCAGTTTTAATTTGTTTAGTTTATAAACCACACAAATGAAGTAAATAAAAGAAGATATGAACATCGCTAGACTTATACTTATTAAATTATAAGAATTTGTTATCAACAAAACAAAAAAATAAACGATAACAGACAATAAGTAATACTTCAAGATTGATCTATTAAAATTAAATTTTGTTAAAAATTGCTCTAAGTATGAAGCTAAACACCAAAAATAAATATACATACTCATTAAAATAAAAATAATATCAATTTTAATATTAACATTAAGATAGTTAAAATAAATTGGAGATAAAAAGTAAATGAGTGTGGTTACAATTGTTATATTCCTTAAATACATTATTAAAATTTTTTTATTTAATTTAATTTTTTTTTCTAAAAAATTCTTTTTTAAATAAAAAGTTGCAAATGAAGCATGAGTCAATTGTATTATCATTAGTATCCGCAAGAATAATGATGATTTAGTCATATCATCAGGGCTTAATTCATAAAAAGAAAAAATTTTTATAAAGTTACCAATAAATAAACTTATTATTG
>MDSV01061265.1_pt1 | contig 11991 bp, 6 predicted proteins | sample 810851 | NCBI WGS metagenome assembly MDSV01 (sample SAMN05326640, study PRJNA326480) | marine metagenome | isolation source: seawater | place: Atlantic Ocean: North East | collected 2012 | reverse complement strand
TCCCGGAAATTTATATGAGACATTTTTAAATTCAATTTCTCCGGCCAATTTTGGACGACTAATTGGTGAAAGTGTGCTGGAATTGTTAATTTTTGCCCCTATCAGAGCGGCCAGGTTTCTGTATGCTGTCAATGCACCGTTTGCTCTGGATAGAGTATTGGCCAATTGCGAAAGCGGACCCATTGTTCTTCCACCGAGGATTACCGCACCAATAAGCGCACCTTGGGTTATGGTGCCCTCCACAATTAAATATACACCATAAAATATAACTGCTACTTGCGTATATTGCTGAACAGATGCAGCAAAGTTGATTACAAAAATACTAAGCGATCTAATTTTTGTACCACTGTCGGACTGATTATTTAAGGCTTCTTCGTAACGCTTGCGCATTAACTTTCCAGATCCAGTTGCCGTAACAGTTTCAAGCCCGTTAAGCGTTTCAACTAAAACGGCTTGTTTGTTCATTCCACTCTCAACGGATCCGCGCGTGATCCGCGCTAGAAACGGCTGAATGCCTAACCCGACAATAATTACCAATGGGACTGCTGCCAAAAGGATATACGCAATCGGACCAGCAATTAAGTATATTACATAGATAAAGAAGAATACGAAGGGTAAGTCTATCAAAACTACCAAAGTAGAAGAATTAAAAAACTCACGAAGGGTTTCAAATTCGCGAATTGTGCCAGCCATTGCCCCAGTTTTTTGACGTTGTTCACCTGGCGAAAGCTTAAGTATTCTATCGAAAAGACGGCGCGAAATTTCTAAATCAGCTCTCTTAGAGGCGATATCTATAAAACGGGCTCTCAATCCCTTTATTAAAAAATCGAACCCCAGAGCTATTGTGACACCTATACTTAATGCCATCAGTGACTCAAAGGCTCCGTTCGGAATAACACGATCATATACTGTCATTATAAAAAGAGACGTTGATAATGAAAGAAAGTTGGATACCATGGCGGCAATCATTACTTGAACGTACAGCCATTTGCTTTTTCTGAACGCACTAAAAAACCAATGGCCGCTTCGCTCTTCTTCTTCACGTTGATTGAGTTTTTTTGCTATAATGTAGTATCCGGAAAATTCTTTATTTAAATCAGCTTTATCAAATATTTTCGTTTTTGCCGGTTCGTGTTGATCTACTCCCAGAAAGCCATCACTATCGGGGTTTCTCTTAAGCAACATTGCATGTCCATCTTGATGAAATGCTACCAGAGGAAACAGATTATCTGAAAGTTTTGATATGTTAATTTTTCCAAAACTACTTTTGAAACCCATTTTAGATAAAGCGCTCACCGCTTGCTCGGGGTTGAAGTCCTCATGAGTCTTGTCGACTGCATCTCTCACCGCCGCAGCACTTTTTCGAATCCCATGCTCCCTAAGCAACATTCGCGTTGCTTCTATTAAAGACTTTTCAATCTTTAAATTATCATCGCCTGTGGCTTCACTTACAAATGCCTTGGTATTTCTTGTTGCCAATTTTTTATTTTCTGGCATTACAGCAGAGCTTTCTTCTTCGGCAGCCTTTTGTTTTTCTTTATTTTTTGGCGAAATAGAAGTTGTCATAACATATTCCAAGTTTGTAACGTCGTTTATATAGTGATTGTGCAATACATGCGCAACCGTTTAAGATCGAGTATTGCATTAGTTTAAAATTATTGTTTATCAACAATTCAACTTGAATTTTATATGAACGGCTATGAATGATAGATTTTCCTGATATTGGTCCAAATATTTTTTCGGTTTCGTTAGGGGGTTATGAATTAGCTTTGCGCTGGTATGCGCTTTCCTATATTGTTGGTTTTATTTGTGCTCTTTATACCATGAAGTTTTTAATTAGACGGGATAAGTTATGGTATAAGCAAGCTTCTCCACTTAAAGTTAGCCAAGCAGATGACATATTAACATACCTAATTGTTGGTGTTATTTTAGGCGGTCGTTTGGGCTATGTTTTATTTTACAATTTTGATTATTACCTTTCAAAGCCCTTAGATATTATTAAAATTTGGGATGGAGGTATGTCATTTCATGGTGGGTTTATTGGTGTTATACTAGCAGTATTTTTATATTCTAAATCAAAAGGTCTTCCTCTATGGTCGGTTGCCGATCTAATAGCTATAGCATCTCCACCCGGTTTGTTCTTTGGGCGCATTTCTAATTTCATAAATAATGAGCTTTGGGGAAGACCTACTTCTATGCCTTGGGGCGTTATCTTTCCAGGGGCTGAAGCCCAGGCGTGTGAAGCCGTATTGGGTCCTTGCGCCAGACACCCATCCCAAATATATGAAGCCGTCTTAGAGGGACTAATACTCTTTGGAATATTAATTTTTTTGGCACTTAGGGGCTCACTTAAAAGCCCTGGTGCTTCTGCTGGGTTGTTTTTTATTGGTTATGGCCTTTCAAGATTTTTGGTCGAATATTATAGAGTCCCTGATGCACAATTTATTACCGTTCAAAACCCTAATGGTTTTGCTCTTCAAGTTGGGCAAATTGGTTTAACAATGGGTCAATCACTCTCAATTCCGATGATTATTATTGGAGGTACGTTGATCTTTAGAAGTTATTTCTTTTTTGAAAAGTTTAAATAACATGAGATTTTTGAAATTTGTTTTATCAATTATACTGTCAGTTTGTATTTTATGGGGTGTATTGGTTTATTTTGGACCAATAATTTTTTCAAAACTTTTACGGATGCAATTTGGCGAGTCCATCCAAGTGACTGGGGTTGAGATTACCCCAAAACTAAATATCAAGATTGGCGAGATAGGCGTTAACTTTTCTGAAGATTCAGAAACCTTATGGTCTGGAGAGGCTCGAGGTCTTATCGTAGAGTTTTCAAAAGTTTTTCCGCGTCCTCATATAACAATTGGTTTTGGTTCCGGCCATATTTCTAATTATGGGTCCTTTAAAAAAGCAAACGTTGATATTCTGCTTATGGGTTTTTTAGACTGGAGTAACATAGATGTGGAAGCGATATTTTCTGATATAGAAACCGTCGATGGAGCATTGGTTGATACTATTGACTTTGCGTGCAATCTATTGCCAAAGCAAAAGAAGCTTACTGTCCAAAGTATAGATCTTAATGATGTGTCAATCCCATACTATGGAGGCTTTGAATCAAAAAAAATAAGTGGTAAATTCTCTGAATTTTATACCGACCGTTCGATTTACGAGCAAAGTAATATATCAAATTTTCAAATATTCGACATAAAATCAAATTTTTTTGAATTTAGCGCTGAGAAAGGCTCAATGGATTTCATTAACAAAAATGGTATTTTTGAGTTTAATAGCTCGCTTGATCAAATAAATGGTAATCAGCAGCGATACAAAACAAACATCGCATCAATTACGGTCGATATTCTACAAAATAATACCTCAAACGACCTCACTACCGAATTTAAACTGCTTGACCTCTCTATTTCAGATTTGAAGGTCAATATTCCTCAGCTTCGCGGCGGATTGCGGATTAATGAAAGCCAGCAAGACATTTTTATATCTGGCAAATTGGGCGATCTTGAGCTTGCCTATGATCAGTTACATGTTGCAGATATTCCGAGTGGAGTTTTTGAGGTTAGTGCTATTTTAAACCCATTAGGTAAACATAGTAATCTCGCAAGTGAGGGTTACTTGTCTTTTGTCTCAAAACCTAATTTGCGATTAAGTTTGGTTTCAAATTTGCAGCTTCAGCACCTGGACAACATCTCATCATGTAAAGAGTATGATTGTGTTTTCGGCGATCTAGGTTTAGACTATAAATTGACGATTGACAGTGAAAATCTCAACGGCAATTTGCTTTGTCCTTCTATTGATTGCAGTTCTTCTAAAGCAACCCATACTGTTAAAACTGAAAATACTAATGCTTTTTTTAGTTCTTTATCTCAAGAGAAAATATTCAACCCGGTGGCGGTTGCTTATGCATACTCTCAAATGCGGCTCGGAGAACCAACAGGCTTAGGACATAAATTATCTCTTCGTTGAGAATTTGGGTATTGAGAACATCTTTCCTTTGTCTTAAAGTCACAGGGCATTTTTATTTTTCTGGATTTTCTCATGTATGCTTTAAAGAGATTTACAGCCGCTGTGTTGGCATCATCATTACTGGCGGGTTGTCAGCTTTCGAGCGACAAAATTTTTGCGAAAAAACGTTTGAATCTTTTCAAAGATGAAGTCAGACAGATTTCTAAAGCTTTGATACCGACAGTCGAAAAGCCCAATTTATCAGTACCTTTAACCAGCATGATTGAAAAGTCAGACGCATCTGTCGATTTGGAGCAAGGCTTCAGAGCGGCGGTTAAAAATGCTGTAATGACTGACCCATCAATAATAGCCGATCAGCAAAATTTAGCAATCCTGTCATCTTCCATTGAAGCTACAGAAGCAACTAAGGAATTCCAAGTTTCAGGTACCGTTTATGCTGGTTTTGAGGATGTGAGTGACGAAACTCGCGGTATAGCATTAGTTTTAACGGCCAATAGATTGCTTTTCGATTCTGGCGCGATTGATGCAACCATTGCCGCTCAGAAGCTTGAATTAAAATCTGCAGAACTTGCCTTGGATGCTCGAATAAATCAGCGAGCTATGGAATTAACTGAGCTATGGATCGACTACTACAGGTATAAAAATTTGAACGAACAGATTGAAGATCGATTAATGGTTTTAGGGCCTCTGATTGATCAGCTTGAGCGCGTTGCTGAAGCAGGTATTGGGGACGTAAGCCGCGTTGCTGCAGCTCAGAGGACTGTGTCGGTAATTGAAGCAACTCAAACTGAGGTTGCAGAAAAGTTTGAGCAGTCAAGATTGGCTTTCCTAAATTCATTTGGGAATTTGCCAATGGAAAGCAACCTAAATCTCGGATTTATTTCTGAGGCTGTGCCCGCTACAATTGATAGCGAAATGGCGGCAAAAGCACCCGCGCTAAGGTCCTTGTACGCAGCTTACCAGGCTAAGGAGGCCTCAGTTGCCGCTGTGCGTGCTAAAGATGGAGTTAATGTCGGATTTGAGACACGCATTCAGCGGCCTTTCGGAGGGAGTACTCGCGATTCGGATGAACAATTAGGAGTTGTGCTTCGAAAGACACTATATCATGGAAAAAAACTAGACGCAGAAATCGCGCAGGCAGAATTGGAAGTAAAAGCTACAATAGCCGAATTGCAGAGTACGTACAGACAGGGTGAAATGCAAGTTAGATCTTTCGAGCAGTCGATTGATTCACTTAATAAGGCTATAGTATTAGCGTCTAAAAATGCTGCTGATATGGAAGAAGAAATAGCATATTTGAAACAACAGTTAATCATAGGTGGCTCAACTTTAGATAGTGTATTATCAGCCGAGGCTCGTCTTTATGATGTTAAATCAAGAAAAGTTAACTTTGCCGCAGAAAAGCAAAAATCTGAAGTTAAGCTGCTCAGCACGTTGGGCAAACTCACCTCGGCTTTGAGAATGTAGATTTGATATAGGCTTGATAACAACTAATTCACTGGTAAATAATTTTAACTAACGACTGTCAAATTATGTTCTTACAGTCACAGTAGTATTTTGGTACAATTAGGGGCTTGATAAAGAGTTATTTTATGGGTAGTGGTTAGTATGTCTTTGAGGCAGGTAAACATGATGCAGCTTTGCAACACATTTTGTTTGAAAAGTGTTTTACGGCAACCTGGGTTATTTTTACCTTGCTAAACAACGTGATCTTAGTTTTGCTAAGGTTGCTATAATCATGGTGGAAATTCCGCCGATAAATTTTGTATGGAGCAAAAACATGAATATGATTTCTACAGGTGCATTTCTGGATGAAATGGACGTTTCCAGCAAGCAGCCGACGTTAGCGGAGAAGTTCGCAGCTGTTTGGGAAAAGAAAAACTCGAAAGTTGCGAGGGCAGGCGGAGTTTCTTTGATGGCCCTAACTTTGGCTGCATGTGGATCTGATGATGATGATGACGACGGTGGTGCAGCAGAAGTAGTAGCGCCAGTATCTACTGTCCCGGCAACGTTTGATTTGACGCCGTTAAATGACGTTGCATCTGGCACAATCGCGCTAAATGGTTCGTTGGGTTCTGATTTTAGATTTTCAGATGGTGACCAGACAGTTAATGGTATCACTGCTACGATGTCAACAAACGACGTATTAATTGATACATCAACGACTGATAATGATACTATTAATATCACTGGTACTGGAACTACTGCAATTACTACAGTGAGCATAGAAACAGTAAATCTAACTGCTTCTGCAGGTACAGTTTTATTGACTGCGGATGCAATGACTGGGATTACAGCGGTCAACGTTTCAGGTTCTGTTGCTGCTGAAGTCGATAATGTGGCTCAGGCTGCAACAATTAAGGCGGACGGTTATGGTCGCATCATTAACGTCGATGCTGACGCCTATGCAGGTACAGCTGCTGCGCTGAACCCTGATACTGTAAATCTTGAAGTTGCTGGCGGCACATGGGGTGCAGCAGCATCTGCCCAAACGGGTTTCTCGCTGACAGCTGACGCTGGTGCCGTGATTGAAACTTTGAATGTGACTTCGTCGGGTTCTGCCGCGAACACATTTAATGTGGACGCAAGCACAAACATTACGCTTTCAACTGTGAACTTTTTGGGATCAGCTGACGCGACTATTCGAGTTGCAGCTGCGGACGTTACCGGTCTTACCTTAAAAGGTGGATCAGCAACTGGAAATGTTACTCTTCGAGTGGACACAAACAGTACAGCTGCAGCTTTTAATGCTTCCAATATGTCAGGAATTGATAATTTCTTAATGGCTGACAGTACTGTTGGTGCTGAAAACGCATCCATTTCACTTTTGACCGCTGGCGATAAGGTAACAATGGGTGACGATTTTGCGGCAGAAGATACAACGTTTACAGTAATAGGTGCTTCTTACACAGCCCCTGCAACGTCTTTAAATCTAGTTTTGGATAATGAAACTGCTAGCACAGATGTTGATATGCAGAAGATTGACGCTCAAAACATTGCTACGTTAAACATCGAATCGTCCGGGTTCTCATCTTCCTCAACAGCAGCGACGGCGGTCAACTTGATTGATGACCTAACTGGTGACGCAACAACAATTACGCTTACTGGTGACACGTCATTGAATTTAGATGCTAACATCGACGCAGTTCAGACAGCTACAACTGCAACAACGGCGCGTGCTGTGACCGTTGACGCAAGTGGCATGACAGGCACTGCTTTTCTGGACTTTGCAGCAGCAGCAAATACTAAATTGACATATACTGTCACTGGTACTGCTAACGCAGATACCTTGGTTGCAAACGCATCTGGATCAACTCTTACTGGTGGCGCAGGTGCAGACACGCTAACAGGTGGCCTCTTAGTCGACACAATTTCTGGTGGTGACGGTAAAGACCACATCGATGTTAGTAATGGTGCTGACTCACTGACAGGTGGTGCTGGTGCTGACACTTACGACGTTAATCTCCAAAGTACTGCAGCGGTTGCTCAAGTAACAACAACTGGTGACATTGACGGTGGTTTAACAACAGTAGCTGCAGACGACAATCTGATCGTTAAGCTCGATGGTGCGGTCTACAAGTTGGACGTTGCGACCAACGGAGATACTGCTGACGATATCGCTGGTGACTTTGTAACAACTTACGCAGCGACCATTTTAGCAGCGCACGGTGTGACAGTTACCCGTGCGGCAAACTCAGCGTCCACCGGTATTGTGTTCACTGGTAAAGCCGATGGTACGTCCTTCACAGTAGACGCAACTCTAGATGACGCAGGAAGCGCCGTTGCAGTTGCAGAGACTACAAGTGCGACTGGTACGGCTGCCGGGGACGTCGCATCTACAATCACTGACTTCGCAGTGGGTGATATTATGGATACGGTTGGTCTTGGTAGCTTGGGTACTGGTGGTTACTATGAAGGTGCTGCAGGATCCATGGTAGCTGCTACAGCTTACGGAATGGTAGTTCTGACAGGCGCATCATATGCGACTTGGGAACTTGCTGAAACTGCCGTGGCTGCCCGGTCAACTTCAGCCACTGAAGGCGTAGTGATCTTCCTAAACTCAACAACAGGGAAGGCAGAGGCGCATTATGAAACCGATCTATCTACCAATGATACTACGGCGACCGCGGACTTAATGTTCACATTCTCGAATATTGCGAACTTAACGGATCTAGCGGCGACATTCTCGACTGATAGTTTCACAATCTAAAGTCCTTAAAATGGTGGGAGCGCATGCTCCATCCGCTTCGACCATGTAAATAAAAATAGCCCCACTCAAAGGAGTGGGGCTTTTATTTTTGTTGACGTACACTTTGAAAATTTATGAAATACCAGCAACTAAGAAATACTGAGACATTAAAATTACCACGTGCCGCAAAACCGGTATGCAGTAGTTAGATACCTGACGATGACGATAAGCCAAGGCTAAATGTGAGTTATAAAAAAGTGGCTTAGCAAGCTACTAAGATAGTACAAAATACGAAGTCCTTGATTGAAACATAAATATCCAATAAATAGTCAAATCAAGATAGAATATTGATAGAAATTAAGATAACAAAAGTATGGTTAAATTTGACTTAATTGCTGTTATTCCTGCAAGGCTCGGTTCAAGCAGAGTTAAAAGAAAAGTGTTGCAGGATATTTCTCCTGGCGTAAGTCTCTTAAAGAACAAAATCGATCAATTGGCAAAAGTTCTTCCAAAAAGAAATATAATAGTAAACACAGAGTCACGAGAAATTGCGCAGCATGTTGAGAAAGAAGGGGTCAACATACATTTCCGCGATCCATATTATGCTGAAGCTCACAAAGCATCTTGGTCAGAACTTATAGTACACGTAGTATCACCAATAGACGCTACGCACGTAGCATGGACACCTTGTGTTTGTCCATTTTTCGATGAAATCGAATTTATGGAGAGCTTTGATAACTACGAGGAACACGTTATAAACGGCAATTACGACTCACTGGTTAGCGTAACAAGTTTACGTTCATTTATATGGGATAATGAAAAAGCCCTTAATTACTCCCACGGTAAAGATTTTACATACAGCCAAGATCTCCCTGCCTGGTTTGAAGTTACCAACGGTAATTATATGGCATCCAAAGAAATAATGCTCAGTCATGCTTATGTCCTGGGAGATAAGCCATATTTAGATATCAGGTCACAAAAGTGCAAGATAGATATCGACACGACTACAGATCTTAAGCTTGCTCGTGCTTTTAGTCAAATTTAGAAATATGAATTTCGGCCGAAAGGTGCTTAAAGTTGACTGTGGTAGGTTAACAATTTAACATTTAGATCATTTCAGTTCAGTTTTTAAACTTATACACAAACATAGTTCTCAAAAACTAAATATGTAACCTTGTCTCTAAAAAAATTTCACAGGAAAGCATTAACTCCTCATTTTGCGATTGGGTAATTATCCATTATATCTTTCGCAATTAATCGGAAAACTTGTCCCCATGGCTCCCATGTATTTCGTTCAAATAAATCTAAAGAAGGTCCTCTAGGGGCAAATAAAACATTATTCCACGGGCTTTGTCGCCATGAAGCAAACTTGGTTGGCGTTCCAACTCTAGGTGCGATCATAATCAATACATTGTGTGTGGAGACAACAAGATCAAGTGCGGCAGAAAGTGCGGCCACATCGTCCAGATCTTCAAACTGATCCAAATCATCAAAATTATGTACCTTTACTCCTAGTTCGCCTTGTATCTTATTCAAATCATCCTGGAAGTCTCTATACTGAAGGTTTATAAAAGTTGCATTGGGTATCTTAAAAATGGGAGATAAGTCAGAAATAGGTGCGTAGTTATGCAGACGTTCGGGTGTGATAATTGAGCTTTTCCAGCTAACGCCGATGTAAGGACCTTTTCCTAGAGAGTTAAGACGTTCCTGCCAAAATTTGATCCTAACTGGATCAGGAACAAGAAAGGCCTCGCCACTCAAACCGCTAGAATCTGTTGGAATAACGTGTCTGTAAAGACTTCCCATCGGTAGATGAAAATCAAAGTCATTTCTTTGAGAGTCTAAACTTCTGTTTTCAGGCCTGACTTCTACATTTGGAAGTGACCGTTCTAACAAAGGGACCAGTTTCATTTGACATTCTAAAATACAATGCTCTGCTTTAGAGGCTACAAATGATAAGCCAGAAGACCAATTTATTGTGTCTGCGACCCCTTGCTCACTCCAAAGTAGAATAGTCTTGCCTTTCAAACTTTTTTGACCATCCCATAAGGGCTTTGAAAAAACCCTCGCAGATGAAAGTCTCTCAGGATTTTTCCAACGCCATTCATATTCGTCGAGCCCTTCTTTCAATTTTTCACCATTCAACAATACAAAACTCAAATTTTGGTGCGCCTCAGCATAATCAGGCTTGATGGAGAGTGCCTTTTTATAAGCTGATATCGCTTCCTTTGGCCTTCCTTGATCTTTAAGAGCAATACCTATGTTGTTATAGGCCTCGGCATAATCAGGCTTGATGGAGAGTGCCTTTTTATAAACTAATATTGCTTCCTTTAGCTTTCCTTGATCTTTAAGAGCAATACCCATGTTGTTATAGGCCTCGGCATAATCAGGCTTGATGGAGAGTGCCTCTTTATAAGCTGATATTGCTTTTTCCAACTTGTTTTGCGCTTTTAAAACAGTGCCCATGTTGTAACAGGCCTGTGCATAATCAGGCTTAATGGCGATAGCTTTGTTGAAAGCTTCTATTGCCTCTTCATGCTTGCCTTGCTCTTTGAGAGCAATGCCCATGTTGTTGTAGGCATCAGGAAAATCAGGGTTGATGGAGAGGGCTTTACTGTACGTTTCTACTGCGTCCTCTAGCTTGCCTTGCTCTTTGAGAGCAATGCCCATGTTGTTATAGGCCTCAGCGTAATCAGGCTTGATGGAGAGTGCTTCATTATAGAATATCACTGCCTGATCATAATTGTTTAAATGCTGATGGCATAAAGCTATACTGGCAAATACTTTTTCATCAACTGGGTCAAGTTTTACCATTTCTTCAGCAAGAGCAATCGTATTTTCAAAATCTTTAGCTTCCATTTTTAAGTTTAAAACTAGATGCCAAATTTGCTTGATATGGGGTTTAAGGATATGAGCTTTTTCTAAATCAGTTAAGGCATTGGCTTTGTCTTCTTTTTTTAAGTAGATTAAGCCCCTATTGATTAGCGCTTCTGGATAATTTGCGTTGAGTTGGATTGCTTTATTAAGATATTTTAGACTTTCATCAAAGCTGCCATTTGCTCTCAGGCATGACCCTAAAGCAACAATGCCCTCAACATCATCCGGGAATAATTTATTAGCCTTCTCAGCAATGGCTAAAGCTTCATTCACTTTCTTCTGTTTTACAAGAAGCCTAGTTTCATTCCAGCCTACTGTAGCTATTTTGGGATTGATATTTTTAGCCGCATCTAGATAAATTTTAGCTTTCTCCAGATTATCATGCAAAATGTAACAGTGGGATAGTAGTGCTAATAAATTAGGGTCTGTAGGCGACTGCTTTTCTTGATGTAACAGTAGATCAATTGCCTCATCATACTTACCACTTTCCCGCAAACCTATTGCTTTCTCTAGTATTTCTTCATCCGCTTGGTCGCCTTCAACTTGGGCTACTTTTGCTAAACTTTTTTCAATCTGATGAAAGGCATCCCCTTGTGCACCATTGCTTTTGGCTTGATCAAAGACTGCCTTTGCATCAGCTGTTCGATCTAGTTTAATCAACGCATCAATATAACTTAGCCAGTACTGAGCCACACTGGAGTTAGCTTCTAAGGCGGTTTTAAAGAACGGTAGAGCAGCCTCAACTTTATCAATCCCAACAGCTAGCACACCCATATTATGATTAGCATTAGGATGTTTGGGATTGGCCTTTAGGATGGCCGTATAATAGCGGTCAGCTTCCTGAACATTACCAGCCTTATGAGCCTCAACGCCCCTCTGTAGCGCCTGATCTAGTGTGAGTTCCATGCCAACAAGACTTTAATCATATTTTTGTTCGTAACTATATA
>MDSV01241374.1_pt1 | contig 11995 bp, 12 predicted proteins | sample 810851 | NCBI WGS metagenome assembly MDSV01 (sample SAMN05326640, study PRJNA326480) | marine metagenome | isolation source: seawater | place: Atlantic Ocean: North East | collected 2012 | reverse complement strand
CCCTGTAGCTCAGTAGGTAGAGCAGCACCCTTTTAAGGTGATGGTCGCAGGTTCGATCCCTGCCAGGGTCACAACGTATTTATGATACTTCAACTTTTAATTATATTAACCTCATGATTTCAAATGCCATTTAAAGATATAGATATAGCAACATTTAAAGATAGAATGATTTGTAAAAACTCAGTTGTAATTGATATCAGAGACCATGAGTCATTCTTAAATTCGAATATTCCAGGATCAAAAAACTTTAACTCTGAGAATTTAATGAGCTTGATTGATAGTGAAGACAAGGAGAAAGAATTGCTGATATATTGTTATAAGGGGAATAGTAGTCGTAAAGTTGCACACTTTTTATCTGAGTCTGGCTTTAGCAATGTTTCTAGTTTGATTGGTGGATTTGATTCGTGGGAAAAAAATAAATGAAAATTGTTGTTGCTGGTGGAACAGGCGCACTAGGAAAAAATCTTGTTAATACTTTAGAAAAAAAGCATGAAATTATTATCCTTTCTAGAAGTAAGTCTAAAAAAATATCAAAAAATATTACACTTATAAATTATTCTGAAGATATTAATATTTGGTCAACCTACCTAAAAGACTCAGATGTGATTATTAATTTAGTTGGAGAATCTATTGCAGGTAAACGGTGGTCTAAAAAACAAAAAAAAATAATTTTAAATAGTAGACTGGACTCAGTTGAGCGATTGGGGCAATCCCTAAAGTTAATTAAGCATAAGCCAAAAATGATTATGAATGCATCTGCAGTAGGATACTATCAAAGTTGCTCAAACTCTGCAATTGAAAGTGACCCTTCAGGTGACGACTTCCTATCTGATGTATGTTTGAAATGGGAAGAAAAAGCTCATGAGCAGTTTTATAATCAAACTAAGCAGCTGATTTTATTGAGAATAGGAATTGTTCTTGACTCAAGAAGTGGAATGCTATCAAAGCTAATACTTCCTTTTAAGTTATGTTTAGGGGTAATTATTAGTAATGGAAAGCAGCATGTGCCTTGGATTCATATTAATGATGTTACTGGGATAATTTGCTATTTAATGGATACCGATATAAAGGGAGCTGTAAATCTTGTCTCTCCTAAAATAGAGAATAATTTAAATTTTTCCAAAAAGTTAGCTAAAGCACTTAATAGAGTTGTTTTTTTGAAAATTCCTGGGTTTATAATAAAGTTATTTTTAGGTCAAATGTCTACAATGCTTTTAAAAAACTCCAATGTATCTTCCAGAGTTATCTTGAATTCAAATTATAAATTTAAATTTGAAAATTTAGAAGATGCTTTAAATGATTTGCTATCTTAGTTGAAAATTCCAGCTGTATATTATAGGAGTCAAGCCATCAATAACAAATTGTACTGCAATTACCATAAGAATAATACCCATTAATCTTTGAATAATTCTTATTCCAGTAGTACCAATTTTTTTTGATACTTTATTGCCTGCTATTAATACAATATAGGTTAGTATCATGCAGATTACAATAGATAGGATGAAAAGAATTTTTTCATTTAGACTATTTACTTGATTTGATAAAATCATTACTGACGTGATAGCCCCCGGGCCTGCAATTAAAGGTACACCAAGAGGTGAGTAAGCTATTTCATCTTTTGATTCTGCCTCCTTTTCTTCTTTTGGAGTAGATTTAGTCCTTGAAACTTTAGATTCGACCATATCTAAACCAATGCGCATGAATAAAACACCTCCTACTATTTTAAAAGCATCCATAGTAATTCCAAAAAAATTAAAAATTAAATTTCCCATTATAGAAAAAGTCATCAAAACAATAAAAGCGCATAGCACGGCTCTATAAGTTATGTTTTTCTGTTCAGATGGGCCGTAGTCGTTCAATAAACCAATGTATGTCGGTATTATTCCAATAGGATTAATTAAGGCAATAAGCGATGTTATAGATAGTAATAAAAAATCCATATGCTACATTTTCTCTGGTGCAGATAGACCAAGTATATTTAAGCCATTAGATAAAATTTGTCGAGTTGCATCTACTAAAATAGTTCTTGCTATACTTAAGTTTTTATTTTCACTAACAACTTTATGTTTTGCGTAATATTGGTGAAATTTTGATGCCGTTTCCATTAGATAATTTGTTATTAGTTGTGGCTCAAGTTCTTTACTAGACTTAATTACTAATTCTGGAAATTTTAGTAAACACTTTATTAAGTTTATTTCTTCTAATTCTGATAATTGGTTATAATCAAAAGAATCAATAGAATGTAGACCTGCATCGCGAGATTTATTAATAATATTGATTGACCTTGCATGCGCATATTGAATATAAAAAACAGGATTTTGTTCTGATTGATCTTTTGCAAGATTAAGGTCAAAATTTAGATGTGAGTTAATCCCTCTCATTGAAAAAAAATATTTAACAACATCAGCTCCCACTTCATTAATCAAATCATCTAAACTAATAAAGTTTGCCTTTCTAGTAGACATTTTAACAGGCTTGCCATCTTCTTGTATTGTTACAAATTGATGAACAAGAACCTTCATTTTTTTAGTATCATTTCCTAAATGTTTACAAACTGCTACGACATCAGGATATGCATCTAGGTGGTCGGCTCCAAACACATCAATTATGAGGTCATATTCGCGATTGAACTTATCTTGATGATATGCCATATCAGGTAATCTGTAAGTTGGCTCACCAGTTGATTTAATTAAAACTCTATCTTGATTTAAACCTAGCGATGTTGCTTTTAGCCAAGTTGCTCCATCTTTATCATATACCAAATCGTCTTTTTTTAAAGATTCAATTATTGAAAATATTGCCTTATTATCATAAAGGTCTTTTTCATTGAAAAATCGATCAAATTCGATTTGTAATTTTTTTAATGTTAATTTTATTTCATTGAATATTTTTTCTTCAGCATATTTTTTTATATCTTCAATCTTACTATCATCAACTAATTCTTTAGAAAAGTCAGTTTTCATTCTTTCTGCAATTTTTGATATGTATTCACCTTGGTAGCCATCTTTAGGAAAATCATTCTTAATATTAAACTTTTCTAGATATCTCGAATGAACAGATTCTGCAAGCTTTCTCATCTGTCTTCCTGCATTATTAAAGTAGTACTCTCGCTCAACATTAAATCCATTCCATGCTAATATATTGGATGCAAATTCTCCAATTATAGCACCTCTACCATGTCCAATAGTTAGTGGTCCAGTTGGATTTGCGCTTACAAATTCAATCAATGCTTTTTTATTATTACCTATGCTAGATTGCCCATATTGATTGCCTGATTTAATAATCGAACTTAACTGTTTTAGATACTGTTTTGAATTTATTTTAAAATTAATAAATCCGGGTTTTGCTACTGTAATATTATCAAAAAAATCGCTATGTGTTGAATTTATATTTTTAATGATATCTGTTGCAGTTTCCATTGGATTTTTTTTAAGCTGCTTACTTACTAATAGTGCAATATTAGTAGCATAATCAACGTCGTCATGATTACGAGGCTCTTGAATAATAATATTTTCAGATTTTATTCCAATAGAATTTAGCGCAATTCTGACACTGTTTTTAATTTCTTGTTTAATCATTTTTTATTGTCTTGATTTTTGCATCAGCCCATAATCTTTCTATATCATAGAATTCACGCGTTTCTTTTTTAAAAATATGAACCACAATATCAAAATAGTCCATTAATATCCAGTCCATATGATCTAATCCTTCTACTTGATGGGGTTTTATTTTATTTTTGCTTAATTCTTTTTTAACATGATTTGTTATGGCTCTGGTTTGAGGGTCAGAATCAGAGCTGCAAATAATAAAAAAATCAGTTAATGATGATATGCCTTTTAAATCAATAATTTTGATATCATAGCCTTTTTTATCTTGAATTAGTTTTGTAATTTTTTTTATTAGTGGTTGTGTTTTCATTGTTTTATTTCTTTAAAAAAGTCTAATTCTTTATAGTTTTGTCCAATAACTAAAGTAATGTCTGCCTCTTTATTGGGCGCTAATTCCATGCCTAATTTTATCTTATTATCTAAGTCTCTTTTTAATTGAGTTCGCATAGTTTCATCTTGCTTATGAAGAATGATCTTCGAATAATATTGATTAGATCTGCTCCAGTTGTCATAATACGTATCATAGCATAAATCTCTTAAATGATTTGAAACTTTTTTTGCTAAACCTGGTACCCCGGATCCGTTTCTAACATCAATTACAATTTTATATCCATTTAATTTTTCATATTCGTTCTTACATTTGTTGAATCTATCTTTCTCTTCTTTAAACTTTTTTTTAGACTCTTTAAATTTATTATTCACTTCATCACTTTTTATAGCGTCATTACTTTTACAGTTTATTATCAATAATGTAAAAAATAAAGAAAACATCAATAATCTTATAACCATGTTAGGTCCTTTTTAAATATTATTGATAAAATGAAGAGAAAAACTACTAATAATAAAATAATAATAATTATATCTTTACTAAAGAGTTTATTTTTTTTCTTAGGTTTATTAACTTTTTTCATTTTTTGTTAAATAATTATCTAATTCCAATAATTGTTTTCTATTGTTAATTCCACTTATTTCATTAGAGTCAGTAATTTTATGAATAGCAATCTTATGGTTATCATTTATCATAAAATTGAAAACATCAGGTAAGTAGTATTCATTTTGGTTATTTTGATTACTAATCTTTGGTATATATTTCATTAAAGACCTATTATCAATTAAGTAAATACCTGCATTAATTTCATTTATATTAATCTCTACTTCATTACAATCTTTGTGCTCCACGATACTATCTAGTAAATTATTTTTTCTTACAATTCTTCCATATCCAGATGGATTTTTCATTTCGGTAGTTAAAATAGCTGCTTCAGCATTTGATAGGCTTTTAATTTTTATTAAAGATTCTAAAGTTTGAATATTAATTAATGGTACATCTCCTGATAGAATTAAAACATCACCTGAAAAATCTATCAAATTATCAAAACACATTTTTACAGCATGTCCAGTTCCTTTCTGTTCATCTTGTATTGCATATTCTAGTTGTGAATAACTTTTTAAATCCTGTTTAACTAATTCTTTTTTGTAGCCAATAACTATAACTGTTTTAATCGGGTTGAGTTTTTGGCTTGTATCAACTACCCTTTGTATTAGTGTTTTATCATTTAATTTATGCAGCACTTTTGGAGTTTCTGATTCCATCCTCGAACCCTTACCAGCAGCTAATATAATTATTGATAGTTTATTCATTTGATAATTGCACCTCCAATTAAAGTATCATCATCATAAAATACAATTGATTGTCCTGGTGTAATTGCTAATTGAGGATTTTCAAATTTAATCTTAATTTCATTATCTTTGTTTAAATCGATTGCAGCTAAGCTAGGTTTGGAATTATACCTAATTTGAGCTGTTATATTAGCTGGGAAAGAAAGATTGTTTTTTAATAAGTTTATACTATGCGCCGTACATTGACGTGAATACAAAGCATCTTTTTTAGATATAACGACTGTGTTATTAATAGGATTTATTTTTTTTACGTATCGAGGTTCAGGAAATGAAAGTCCTAGTCCTCTTCTTTGTCCTATTGTGTAATTAGTGAATCCTTTATGAATACCAACTTTATTATTTTCTTCATCAATAATTGGTCCATCCGATATATTTTCCATTTGATCTGGAACAATTTCGTATAGGAACTGATTGTAGTCGTCTCCTAAAACAAAGCAAAGGTCTTGACTTTCAGCGCGATTTGCAGTTTCTAAGTTGTTCTTAATGGCATAATCTCTAACCTCATCTTTTGTCATTCCACCTATTGGGAATAATGTTTTACTTAATTGCTTTTTATCTATATCCCATAGCATGTATGATTGATCTTTAGCATTGTCAATTCCTTTTGCTAAAATAAACTCATTATTCTTCTGTTTTATCTGAGCATAGTGACCAGTTGCAATGAAGTCAGCCCCAATTTCTTGACTGAACTTTATCAGAGCATCCCATTTAATAAGGGAGTTACACTTAACACATGGATTCGGAGTTTTGCCATTCATATATTGATTTACAAAGTCATCAACTACATGCTTTTTAAATAAATCAATAAAGTCAATTGTATAGTGTTTAACTCCAAATCTATCGCAAATTAACTTTGCCCCATTAATTGCATCAGCTGAGTTGCATAAACTTGGTCTAACAACATTTGTTTTTGGATCTTTATTATTCCAAAGTTTCATTGTAATGCCTATGGCATCGTATCCCATTTCCAGCACTTTTGAGAGAGCAACAGAACTATCGACACCCCCTGACATTGCTACTAGTACCGTTTTCTTCATTAGCTTAGTTTGTACTCTTATTAATTAAATCAAATAACCTCTTGATATCTTTCTTTGAATGAAACTTCCCAAACGATATTCTATAAGATTTGTCCATTATATCTTTTTTCAGCCCAAGTTCATTCAATGTATGAGATCCTTTAGTTGCTCCGGATGCGCAAGCAGAACCAGCAGAAATAGCAAAACCTTTCCTATCTAAATTAATTATAAATGATGTTGATTTTGTATTTAGTAAACTAAGGTTTAAAATTCCAGGGGCCCTATTTGCTCCATTGACAATATATTCGATATTGCTATCATTTAACAATTCCACAAAATAATCATCTAGACCTTGAACTTTAGATATATTTTTTTCAAGATTTTCAGAACATATTTTTGCGGCCAGACCAATTGCACCAATATTTATAATATTTTCAGTACCCGGAAAGAGGTTTGATTCTTGCCCTCCACCGAAAAGTGTGGGCTCTAGATTAATTCCATCTTTAACATAAAGAATCCCAATTCCTTTTGGTGCATAAAATTTATGCCCAGATAAACTCATTAAATCTATTTTTGTATCCTGCATATTAATCTGTGTTTTACCCATTGCTTGCACTGCATCTGTGTGAAAAAGTATACCTTTTTCATTTGCAATACTAGATATCTCATTGATTGGATTTATAGTACCTATTTCATTATTTATATGCATTATTGATATCAGCTTAGTTTTTGATTTTATTGCATTCTTAATATCTATTGGATTAACTATTCCATCCTTATTAGGCTTTATTAATGAAACGTTTACTCCTTTTTTTTCTAAGAATGGGATTACATTTAATATGGCAGGATGTTCATAGCTTGATGTTATGAAATGATCCCCTCTTTTTAGAATACCCATTAGAGCCATATTGTTTGAAATAGATCCTCCAGATGTAAATATAATTTCACTTGGTAAACAATTGATTGCTTTAGCCATGCTGATTCGTGATCTTTCTATAATTGCCTTTGATTTTTGACCATAGCCGTGAATGCTTGAAGGATTTCCGAATACATTTTTTGATTCTGTATTTAAAAAAGCTAGTACTTTTGAATCAATTGGAGTTGTTGCGCATATATCAAAATATTTTTTCATTTATAGCTCGATAACAAGATCTTGCTTAGCTGAAATTAAATTCGGAAAGTGAAGCTTTGCTTTTCTTTCAATATCATCTAAGGCATCATCTGAATAATCCGGAGAGTGATGAAATAATATTAATGTTTTTGTATTGGATTGAGTCGCAACATCTACTGCATTTTCCCAGCTACTATGCCCCCATCCGACGTGTTTTTTTAAATCTTCAGGTGTATACTGGGCATCATGTATTAATATATCAGATTCTTGAGCAAAATTGATAACATTTTGATTTAGTCCTGTTTTGGGATGTTCACAGTCAGTTGAATAGGTTATTACTTTATCAAGAATTTTTAATTTGATTGAATATGCGCTATTTGGATGAGCATGTAATGAGTTTGATATTATTGTATCGTCATTAATAACAATATCTTTTTCATCTAAATCTATAAATGATATATCTGCTTGCAGGTCTTCTAGCTTAACAGGCCAAATCTCAGGTTGCAAAAAAGTATTGAAAACTTCCTCTAAACCCTTATTTCTACTTCTTCTAGAGTAAATTTTTATTTTATAACTTGGGTCAAAAAGAGGTGCGAACATTAAAAAGCCATGTAAATGATCGAGATGATGGTGACTTAAAAGTATGGTGATATCTTTCGGGTAGGAACTATCATTAATTATTTTACTTCCAAGTCGTTTTAAGCCAGTGCCCATATCAAGAATTATTAAATTATTATCATGCGTACGTATTTCTACACAAGACGTATCTCCTCCATACTTCATCATATTTTTTTCTGAAGTAGGGAAAGAACCACGGCAGCCCCAAAATCTTATTTTAGTTTTATTCAAAATAATACCTAAATTTTCCTAATTAAAATCTATGAATATTCTTTTATTTTATGAATAGAAAATAGATTAAATATAATGTTATTTCAATTTGAGGACTAAAAACATTGAACAGAACTAAAATAATAGCAACCTTAGGCCCCGCATCTAACAATGCCAATACAATTAATGAGTCTATATTAGGAGGGGTTAACGTATTTAGACTCAATATGTCGCATTGCCACAATAAAGATGAGGTTGCAAACTCTATTGATACTATAAGAAAGTCTGCAGCTGTAATTGGAGTTGAGGTTGGTATATTAATGGATATTGCAGGTCCAAAGATAAGAGTTAAAAATGATTTTGAAGATTTAAAAGTTTCTAAAGGAGATATTCTCACTGTTGGTTTTGAGAACTCTGATATTGAGATTAATATGAATATTGAATTTAAAAGCATAGGGCAAGGATCCAGAATTAAGATTGATGATGGTAAATTATCTTTCAATGTTTCAAAAAAAATTAGCGATAGGCAGCTAGAGATTGAGTCAAATTCAGATGGAATCATTATTAGCAATAAGGGGGTTAATTTCCCTAACATTGTTTTAGATGTTCCAGTGTTAACACCCAAAGATATTAAAGACATTGAAATTGGGATTGATTTAGATGTTGATTGGTTTGCCTTATCATTTGTGCGATCAGGTGATGATGTGAACCATATTAAAAATATTTTAAATCAAAATGGTGTAAATAAGCCAATTATTGCAAAGATAGAAAAGCCAGAAGCAGTTGATAATTTGAAGTCTATAGTAGAATCTTTCGATGCAATTTTAGTAGCTAGAGGAGATTTGGGTGTTGAAATGGGCTTTAAGCGTGTTCCAGTCATCCAAAGAAAAATAGTTCGCACATGTCATAAATATGGAAAACCAATAATATTGGCGACTCAAATGTTAGAATCTATGATTCAAAGCGACTCTCCAACAAGAGCTGAGGTCAACGATGTTGCTGTAGCAGTTGAACAAAGCTGTGATGCTGTAATGCTATCTGCAGAAACAACGATAGGTCAATTTCCAGTAGAAACCATTAAAATGATGCGCTCTATTATAGTTGAAGTAGAAACAGATATTTTTAGGTATTCAAAATATCGTGGAGTAAGATCGCTAAATGAAGAGCTGGATATTCAGAGCTCGATTTGTTATTCTGCAGCTCGAATTGCAAATAGGTTAGACATTGATACAATTATAGCGATGACTGAATCAGGATCTTCGGCCTTGAGTATTGCTGCTTGTAGACCCAAATCAAATATTATTTCAATGTCTCCCAGTAAAAAAGTTTGTGAAAAAGTTAGTCTTATATGGGGACTTAGATCTGTTGTCGTAGAGGATTTTAAAAATACTGACGAGATGATTGAAAAAGTTGAGAGTCATTTGATATCAAAAGATTTGCTAAAATCTGGAGATAGATATGTTATTATTGCGGGTGTTCCTGTGGGTATATCGGGCACCACAAATATGATTCGAGTTGAAACCATAAGTTAAGACCTTGAACATCCAGCAACATAGCCAGTATACATTTCTCATATTGTCAGCAATATTTATTTCCTCGCTTGTGATGTGCAATCTTATTTTTCAAAAGTTTTTTGAAATAGAGATGTGGATTCCTTTTATTGGATTTTACACCTTTCGACAATCAGTTGGTCTTTTAGCATATCCAATTACATTTCTCGTGACAGATCTTATATCAGAGATTTACGGTCAGAAAAAAGCAAATCAAGTTATCACCGCAGGGCTAATTGCGTCCCTTTTTATGGTGTTAATGGTTACTATTGTTAATGCTATGCCTTCAGCTGGCTTTGGAACAGGTAATATATTTGCGGCCAACCCTGCAAGCGGTAAGGTTGAGGATATTTTTCAGATAGTTTTTGGATTATCAGGAGCAGCAGTTTTTGCCTCCATGATGGCATACTTGTTTGCTCAGTATATTGATGTAAGAGTATTTCATTTCTGGAAAAAGTTGACCAATGGTAAGCACCTATGGCTTAGGAATAATGCATCTACAATGTTTTCTCAGCTCATTGATACAATGACGGTTATTCTACTGCTCTGCTCTTTTAATGTACTTCAATGGGATCAATTTTGGTCAATGGTTATAAATGGTTTTTTATTTAAGGTTTTTTTTGCTGCTTTTGATACTCCAATTATCTATCTGTGCTGTGGATATCTACGAAAGAAATATAATTTAGATTTCGGACAGACCATAACTGATAAGATTGAAAAGTAACAAATTGTAAAACAATATTTTTTTTAGAGCTTTTTTCAATATTAATAGTTACATTAGATTTGAGTGTTATTTTTTTATGACAATAAATTTCGATATTAAAAAAAAGTAAGGAGGGGAGTTAGATGAGAATATTTAAAATGATTTCATTATGCCTATGCTTTTCTGTGCTTGTTTTTGCAACAGAAGGTAATAGTAAAGTAAAATCAATTATGGTTAACAAAATGTTTGCCAAAAAAGATATTGCTGAAACACAAAATACTAGAGGTATTTGTGACGAGTCAGCAACGGTTACTGGTTTTAGTGATTATAATGGTAACAATACAGTAGATCTTTGCTATGAAGATGGTACTGGTTTCTTTGAATTTGCCTGGGAAGGTGGCTGCACATTGTTGTCAATTAACTACAGTGCTGGAGATAGTGATACCAGTGAAGCTGGATTTACTGCTGGCTTAGTTTTTTTTGGATTTGAGCCAGGCGCAACAGAAGACTTCATTTTGACATTTGATGACGGAACTGTTGCTGTGCTCGAAGGAGCCGTATCTTACTGTGGTAGTGACTGCGCTAGTGCAGGTTATGCTGCTACGTGTTTTGATGGTGGTTGTGCAGATTCAGAAGAGGCCTGCCCTACCGAAGGTGACTGCTCTGATGTAGTGGATCCACAATACGGAGAAACTACTCTTGATTGTGCTGATAATGACTGCGTTCCATTGGCATGGATTGGCGATGGTTTTTGTGATGGAACTGCGCAACAGTATGGTGCAGACCTATGTTGCTATGATGCAGATGGAGGCGATTGTGCTCCTGAAGTTAATGGAGGTGTTGATGGTTGTGCTCCTTTAGCTGATCCGTTTTGCGGAGATGGTATATGTAATGGTGATGAGACAGAATTAACTTGCCCTGATGATTGCGCTTCAAGTGCAGACTGTGCTGCATGTGACTTAGATTTTACGGCGTACGGTTCTGAGTGTTGCGACACTGCTTGGGTTGAGTTTGGTATAGATTGTGCAACATTAGAAGCGAACTATTCTTGGGATTGCTCAGGATGTAACTGTCCAGGTGATGGCCCATCATGTGAAGAACAAGGATTGATTACATGTTGCGATGGTTCATGTGCAAGTGACGAGAGCGAGTGCGCTGCATGTGACTGTGCATCAGTTGGCGGTAATGAGACTTGGCTTGCTGATGGATACTGCGATCCAATCAACAATAACGAATTTTGTGGATTTGATGCAGGTGATTGCTGTCCAGGTGACTGTGTAGATTCTGCAACATATGCTTGCGCTGAATTTGGTGGAGACTGTACAACATGTCTAGACTGTGGTTCTGCTGATAATGCTACTGGTGGCCAGTGTTCAGGTGACGGAATTGGTGAGGGAGAAGATTGTGAAGACACAGCTGATCCATGCGCTGATTACGATGTTGCCGGTGATATTAACAATGATGATGCGGTTAACGTTTTAGATATCGTATCTGTTGTG